>Ga0315298_1000193_pt1 | contig 123635 bp, 95 predicted proteins | sample WHS_1_MG_FD_203077 | JGI IMG/M metagenome (GOLD analysis project Ga0315298, IMG submission 203077) | Extremophilic microbial mat communities from Washburn Hot Springs, YNP, Wyoming, USA - WHS_1_MG | ecosystem: Environmental > Aquatic > Thermal springs > Hot (42-90C) | place: USA: Wyoming...
CTCCTTCCTACGCTACCCCCCACTTGCTAAACCTTGCCCTCCTCTCACACCCCTCGCCCCCCTCTCACCCATCTCACCCCAAACTTTGACGTCACCGTGGCCTGTCCTTTTCTCCTTCTTGATTCCGCGTTGAGAAAAAGCTACAAGAGAGGACGCCTTGCAGGCCTTCCAGCCGCAGCGCCCTCCTAGGGAGGGACCAGCACTTTTACGTTCACCCCAGAGGATACACAGATGAACGCGCCGAACGACGAGATCCTTTTGTCCTGCGAAGACGGCATCAAGATCCTCACGATCAACACCCCGGAAAAGCGAAACGCCCTGGCTGCGCCCAACGCCCTGTGGATGGCCCAGGAGATCGAGAAAAGCGTTGAGGACGGAACCAGGGTCGTGCTCATCACGGGCGCCGGAGGATCCTTTTGCGCCGGGGCAGACCTGAACCAACAGGACGGCTTCGTGGCACGCTACCAGGAATCCGGGCCCAACCTGGAGGCGGATCTGGATGACATGGTCACTTCCACTTACCATCGCCTCTCCCGGGCGGTCTACAACCTGCCGCGGCCGGTCATCGCAGCGGTGGACGGGGTGGCTGCAGGCTTCGGCTGCAGCCTGGCCCTCAACTGCGATATCACGCTTGCCTCCACCCGCGCCCGGTTCATCCAGGTCTTCGTCAACATCGCTCTGGTCCCGGACGGAGGCTCCACGTTCATCCTGCCCAAACTCATGGGGCTTAAGAAAGCGATGGAGATGGCTTTTACGGGCGACCCGGTCTCGGCAGAGGAAGCCCTGAGGCTCAATCTCGTCAACCGTATCTACCCGCCGGAGCGGCTCATGGAAGAAGCCATGAACTGGGCAAGGAGACTTGCCCAGGGGCCGGTGAAGACCATGGGAATCGCCAAGAGGATGTTTTACGAGGCCCAGCTCATGACCCATGAGCAGGCCCTCGACATGGAATCCAGGAGACAGGCCCGCCTCATGACAAAGCCGGACTTCTTCAACGCCGTGGCGGCGTTTTTCCAGAAACAGAAACCCACCTTTTCCTAGAAGTCCCAATCGATCCAGGCTTCCCGGCCCCCCGGAGGCCGGGCGCAGGCCCTGTCCTCACGGAACGGGGCGATCTCGGCCGCGGGTTTTCCCTCGGCCCTGGGCCGAACCTTGCGGCGGCTCCGATCCATCTAAAGGTCGCAGCCAGGTTGTGCGTGCGTCGCCCGCGCTCTTTCGGGCGATTTCCTCCATTGGGAGCAGAAGCAGGAATCCGAACATGGCTAACGAGAACCTTTCTGTGGGAACGAGACGGCCGAACCGTCTCATAGGAGAGAAAAGTCCTTACCTTCTCCAGCACGCGTTCAACCCCGTGGATTGGCATCCGTGGGGCGCCGAGGCATTTGAGAAAGCCCGAAGGGAGGACAAGCCTGTGTTCCTCTCCGTGGGATACTCGACCTGCCACTGGTGTCACGTGATGGAAAGAGAATCCTTCGAGGACCCTGAGGTCGCCAGGCTCCTCAACGAGGTTTTCGTGCCGGTCAAGGTGGACCGGGAGGAGCGGCCCGACCTCGACAACGTGTACATGACAGTGTGCCAGGCCCTGACCGGAGGGGGAGGCTGGCCTCTTACGGTCATCCTCACCCCGGACAAAGAGCCCTTTTTCGCCGGCACCTACTTCCCAAAGCAAACCCGTTACGGCCGGATCGGCTTGATGGAGCTGGTTCCAAGGATCCACGCCTTGTGGAAGACCCGCAGGGACGAGGCGGTCCGGTCAGCTTCTCAGGTCGCATCGGTGATCCGCCAACTTTCCGCCGAACAGCCCGGAGGCCCACTGGATGTGTCCTGCCTCCGGAAGGCCGCTTCCGAACTTGCGCTTCGGTTTGACTCCGAACGCGGGGGGTTCGGCACGGCGCCCAAGTTCCCCACTGCGCACAATTTCCTGTTCCTGCTCCGGTACTGGAAGCGCACCGGCGAGCGGAACGCCTTGGCCATGGTCGAGAAATCCCTTTCGGCCATGCGCCTGGGGGGCCTTTACGACCACGTGGGGTTCGGCTTCCATAGGTACTCCACAGACGCGCAATGGCTCGTGCCGCACTTCGAGAAGATGCTCTACGATCAGGCCATGCTGACCATGGCTTATGCCGAAGCGTTCCTGGCCACGGGAAAGTCCTTCTATGCCCAGACGGCTCGCGAAATCTGCGCCTATGTGCTGCGGGATCTCGCTTCGCCCGAAGGCGGCTTTTTCTCCGCAGAAGACGCGGACAGCCAGGGGGAGGAAGGCAAGTTCTACCTGTGGACGGAGCAGGAGATTCGCGACATCCTGGGCGACGAGGCGCAAGGGGTTCTTCATGTTTTCCACGTCGAGCCGGGAGGAAACTTCGCCGAAGAGTCCAGCGGCAGGATAAACGGGCTGAACATTCTGCACCTGGCCGAGCCTCTTCACGTGCATGCCGCCATGCTCCATCTCTCAGAGGAGGCTTTGCGGCGCAGGATCGAGCAGGCCCGAAAAAAATTGTTCGACCGCAGGGAAACGCGGGTGCGGCCGTTCAAGGATGACAAGATCCTGGCGGACTGGAACGGGCTCATGATCGCGGCTCTTGCCAGGGCGGGCCAGGCTTTGGAGGAGCCCGGGTTCGTCGAGGCGGCCCGCGGGGCGGCGGATTTTGTCCTTGACCGGATGCGCGCTCCGGACGGCGGCCTCCTCCATCGGTACCGCGACGGGGAGGCGGATCTGGAGGGGTTCCTCGACGATTACGCCTTCATGGTTTGGGGGCTTCTGGACCTTTACGAGGCCTGCTTCGAGGTTCGGTACCTGGAGGCGGCCTCTTGTTTGAACCGCCTCATGGTCGATCGCTTCTGGGACCGAGGGTCGGGTGGATTCTACTTCACTTCGGACCGGGCGGAAAAACTTCTGGCCCGCAGGAAGGAGCTTTACGATGGCGCGGTGCCGTCCGGGAATTCTGCCGCCCTGCTGAATCTTCTTCGGCTGGCCAGGATCACGGCAGATCCGGCACTCGAAGGGTACGCTGAAAAGCTCGTCAACGCCTTTGCCGGAACGGTCGCTCAGGCTCCGTCCGCCTTTACCCAGTTCCTTGCGGGGTTGGACTTTGCCCTCGGGCCTTCTTGTGAAATCGTTCTCTCAGGGGATCCGGCATCCGAGGATCTGCGGAGGCTGGCGGTGGCCTTGAGAACCTCCTACCTGCCGAACAAGGTCGTGATCCTTCGTCCCTCCGGAGAGCCCAGACCCGGAATCGCTGCTCTGGCGCCTTACACCGAGCACCTGACAGGTATCGAAGGGCGCGCGGTCGCGTATGTGTGCAGGCAATACCGCTGCGAAAGACCGACTTCCGACCCTGAGGAGATGCTCCGCCTGGCCGCTGGTGGATAGGGCCGACCCGAAACGGCCGGAGCTCTCCGGCCTGGCCATGGCCACGTCAAGCGGGGCGCCAAGGAGACGATTTTTCTGCTTTCTGCATTTTTTGTACGAGGGCAAGCGATCACGCCTCCATTTTGTGCATACGCAGGGCCCAGGCACGGACGCGACGGAGCGCGTCCCTCCAAAAATGGAGGGCCATGCTCCGTCATGGCCGCAAAGCCAGAACGTACAGCACGGACGAGACGTCTCCCCCAGACGATTCCGCGGAATCGTTGGCTCTCTCTAGGCCCATCCAAGCCCGGCTGCACGCCCCTTGCCACGGAAGCCGCACCTCCGCGGAGCCTGTGGCTCGATGTTGCACCCGGGGTCACAGGCCGGTCGCTCCCCAGGCTGCCCGACCTTCCCGGGCGCCACTCATCCCAGGCCGGAGCCCCGCTTTGACGTGATTCCGCCGGCCCGGCCGAGCCCTCTGGACTTCACGGATGGTGCGGGGTATGCTAAGCCCGAACTCCCGGAGAACCGCTGCCGTGATCGAAGCCGTGCTCACCCGTCCGGAGCAGATCCGGATTCTGCTCGACAGTCTTCCCCTTCCGATATTCCTTCTGGACCAAGACCTCCGGGTGCTGGACGCGAACCGTTCGGGCCTCGAGCTTCTTCGCGGAGAGCGCGGCGTGGCTCTCAAGCGCAAGTGCGGCGAGGTGTTCCGTTGCGTCCACGCCTTGGAGTCGCCGGGCGGATGCGGAACGACCGAATTCTGCCAGCAGTGCGGGATTCGCTCTGCCGTGGAGGAAGCCCGTCGCGGCGGGATCGTATACCGCAAGAAACTCGAGCTGACCGTGGCTGGGGGCGGCAGTCCGGAGCGCATGCACGTTCTGGTGACCGCCGTGCCTGTCCAGGCCCCAGAGCGAAGGCTCGTCCTGGCTGCCCTGGAGGATGTGTCGGATCTGGTCGCCCTGCAGGGGATTCTTCCCATCTGCTCCTACTGCAAGCGGATTCGCAGGGACGATCAGTATTGGGAGCAAGTGGAGAGCTATTTCAAGAAGAACCTGGATCTCCGGTTCACCCACGGCATCTGCCCGGAATGCATGAAGAAGCATTATCCCGATCAGGCCGAAGCGGTGTACCCCGAAAAAACGCAGAAGTGAACTCTCTCTCTTGCGGCTCGGGTGGAACAAGATGAGAACCAAGAAATATCGTCTTGAAGAAAACGAAATCCCGATCCGGGAGGGCGTCTTCGTCTTTCCGAGAAACGAGGAGGACTCGCCGCACCTCATTGGGAGCCGGTGCAGAGCGTGCGGCGATGTCGTGTTTCCCAAAAGACATCTGTGCACGGTTTGCGACTGTCGGGAGCGAATGGAGGAAATGCTCCTCGGCGAAAAGGGAACCCTCAATACCTACACGGTCGTGCGCGTGGGATATCCCCACTACGAGCTCCCGTATGTTCTGGCCCTGGTGGATCTGCCCGAGGGGAACGACCTCCAGGTCCTAGCCCAAATCGAGGACTGCGATCCGTCGGCTCTCCGGATCGGGATGCCCCTGGAACTCACCCTGGGCAAGATCAAGACCGACCCGAGGACGGGAAAGACGGTCATCGGCTACAAGTATCGGCCCGCAGGAGCCTGACGGCTCTGCCCGCGGCGAGGAGGCGAAGCATGGCTGCCATCGTGGGCGCCGGAATGATCCGCTTCGGCAAGTTCCCGGATCGCTACATCGAAGACATGGGAGCCGAGGCCTGCCTGAACGCGCTGGAGCACGCGGGCATGGGCCACAAGGAAATCCAGGCCGCCTTTGTGGGCAACGTGGGACAGCCTCCGAACGCGGGCCAGAGGATTCTGGACGAGATCGGCCTGAGCGGCATTCCGACTTTCAACCACGAGAACGCTTGCGGGTCCAGCTCGGCCGCGTTTCGCGACGCCTTCACGGCTGTCTCGAGCGGGCTCTACGACCGGGTTTTGGTCGTCGGAGCCGAGCACATGAGCCGGAGGATCAAGGGACTGATTCCGATCGAGGACGGCACGAACATCCAGTTCGACATGGGACTCGTCATGCCCTCGGTCTTCGCTCTGATGGGCATGCGCCACATGGCCGAGTACGGAACGACCCGGGAGCAATTCGCCCGCATTTCGGTCAAGAACCACAAGCATGGAGCCCTCAATCCGTATGCCCAGTATCAGAAAGAGCTGACCCTCGAAGAAGTCCTGCAATCGCCTATGATCGCCGATCCCATCACCCTGCTTCAGTGCACGCCCATCGGTGACGGCGCCTCGGCCGTGGTGCTGACCTCGGACAGAGAAGCCGGCCGGTACACGACCAAGCCGGTGTACGTCCGGGCCTCGGTTTTCACCGCCGGCAGGTACAAGAAAGGAACGGGAGCGGCCACCATCGAGTCCTGCGTCCGAGCGGCCCGGCAAGCCTACGAGACAGCCGGCATCGGGCCCGAGGATCTCGACGTCATCGAGTTGCACGATTGCTTCACGGTTCACGAACTCATCGCGACCGAGGATCTGGGCCTGTGCCCGAAAGGGGAGGGGGGGAGGCTGGTCGACGAAGGAGCAACCGCCCTCGGGGGCAGGATCCCGGTCAATCCCAGCGGCGGCTTGCTGTCCAAGGGACATCCCCTGGGCGCCACGGGTGTGGCCCAGATCGTGGAACTCGTGTGGCAGTTGCGCGGAGAGTGCGGAAAAAGGCAGGTGCCCGGAGCGCGCGTCGCCCTGGCACACAACGGAGGCGGAATTGGCCCCGGCCTCGAGCCGGCGGCCATGAGCATCACGATTCTGTCTCGGTGAGCCTCCTTCGCGCCCGGAGGGTTGTTCGCCTTCCTGGGAGCTTATGCCGTAAGCCGAAGTTTCTCCTGATTCCGAAGCGGCCAGAATCTGTTCGAAGCCGCTTGTTCTATTCATCACGGCACGCACGTAGTCATTCTTTCTCGAACCCGTGGGTCTTGAATTTGAGTGCCCGGCAGTTCTCCGTGACGATCCTAACGGTCCTCTCGGGCACGCCCTCGGGCACATCTGCCCGAATTTCCAACGTGACTTCGACGGTGGCGCCGACGAGCCCGGCCAGATGCTGAACCACTTCTTCTGCGACGCGCCCCGCGTCGCGCCCGATGCGGCTGGGGTCCAACAGCACGGTGGCGTGGAAACGACGAGGAGGAGTAGCGACTGGAGGGGTGTCGGGCCCTCCATCCCGTTCTTGGATTTTTGTTTTGGTGTCGGGAGTACCAGGGTGGTAAGGCTGAGGCTCCACCTGACGTTTCTCTTCCGCCTGCATCTGGCCGAGGGCTGCCTCTGGCTTCACCAGGAGGCTGCGCTCGTCCAGCGTGACCCTGACGCAGTGCCCAGTCTGGAGACCGACGTACTTTCTGTTCTGTTCGTCCCAGTAGTCTGCGTAGGCGAAGGTATCCGACTGCCACGTCAGGCGGGACAGGCCGTCCCGGATGGCGTCCGCCAGCACGGAGTCGTCGGACAACCGGGGGAGGTACAGATAGGTGGCGAAATCCTCGGCCAACTGTTTGGTGCCCACATGGTCACCGCGCCACAGGGGGACGCGGTCAAGCTCGTGCCTCAAGCGCGGGCCGCCGAGCTGGACCAGGAGCAATTCCTCGTTTTTGAGCTTTTTCGAGGCGCGAACCGCTAGCGCCTCCTGGCCCTGCTGCCGAATCTCCTGCCATTCCACCGGCCCTCTCGGGTCGGGCTGGGTGGGAACAAGCAGCCACTGGTAGGCTTCCGGGATGCGGGCCTCGACGGTCTCATCGGCGTTCTTGCGCTTGGTTTCGGCTTGGCCAGACTGGAAGGGATCGAGGTTCAGGGAGTCTCGCTCTTCGCAGATGGATTTCCACGCCAAGTATTGCCGCGTTGCTTGTTCCAGGTCCTTGAGCCGCGCGCCGTCGGCTGCCAAGAAGACCAATGTGTTCTTGTAGCTTCTCGGAGTCGTGCCTCTGGAATCAAGCACGGCGGCCGCTTCCCTGCGGGCGGGGCTATTGGATTCCCGGCCGGCGTGCGGATGCTCCGGGGCGAGGATCACGAGCCTGGCTTCGCGCTCGTCGGGCACGTCCCCCGCGGACGCGCAGGCGTGGACCCTGGCGAATTCTCCACGCGTCCGTGCCTGAAGGCGAAGACGGCGCTTGATTTCTTCGAGGACGTCTTCCTCGCGGAGCTGGGCAGCCCGATCATCGGCCAAGCGAGTCACCGTGGGCTGGGTGGAGAACCAGAATCGGCGGCCGTCTACGTAGAGGTAGGTGGCGCGGTCCGTGAGGCGCCGGAGCGCGTCACCGAAGATCGCCGCGGTCTCGCCCGGCTGCACGCATCCCAGCCGCACCTGCCGGTCGTCGATCCCTCGGTTCGCGGCACGCTGGATTGGTGCCGAGCCGATGTAAATCGTCCGCGCCACACGTCTGCAGGCGGAATAGCGGCCGAGGTTCGGATTCTCACGATCCAGTTTGAGCGGCAGGGAATTCGGCCCATCCACATCCTTTTCGATCACGGGCACCCACTGGTCTTCCAGATAACGGGTCAGTTCGAACTGCACCAGCGGGTCGTCCACGGGGATGTTCGCCGGCATGATGAGCAAGTTGCCGTCCTGCCGCTCCCAGAGCGAGTGGATGACGGCGGCCATCAGACGCAGCACGCCGCGTGTCCGCTGGAACTTCTCCAGCGTCGACCAGTCGTTGTAGAGGCGGTCGAACAACTCCGGATGGATGGGATACGCGGACTTGATCCGCCGCTCGTAGCTCGCCTCGCGGCACTCGCCCGGGAAGTCCTGCGGCTGGCTGCCATACATCTCCACGAAAGCCCTCGCCACCTGGTCGCGCTCCACAAAGAGCTTCGGGTCGGTGATCGGCTGGAAGAGGCGCCGACGGACGATTTCGAACCCTTCGTCCGGGCTGGCCGGCCGCCAGGAGGCCTCCACGCGACCGATCGCGTTCTTGAGTCGCACGAGCGCCGCCCGGCCCCGCTCGCCCCCCACCTCAATGTCAGAAATCCGCTCGCGCCCTTCCTGCGGACTGGGGCTCTCGGAGGCGGGGATGCTGACGACGAGCAGCGTCTTTTTCGCCGCCTTCGCAGCCTCGGTCAGCGCCTGGGCAAAGGTGAACTGCGTATCGAAGGTGCCTCCGGCCAAGCCGCCGTTGTCGTGGAGCTGCCGAGCATAGGAAACCCATTCGTCAATCAGAATCAGGCAGGGCGCATAGCGGTTGAAGAGTTCCCGCAAGGCGTCGCCGGGATTCGTGGCCGTCTCGTCGGCCTCCTTGACAAGCTGGTAGCCTTCCTTGCCGCCCACTTGCCAGGCGATCTCCCCCCAGAGGGTGCGGATGACGGTCCCGTCGGGTTTCTTGTGTGCCTGCCCAGGCGAGATCTTGGTCCCGACAATCACCGCCCGTCGCACCCCTTTGGACAGGGTCAGGCCGCCTTCCTTCAAGAGGTCGTCCACTCCCGGCAAGCTCGAGGCAGTCGCGCCGGAGAAAAGGTGGTACAGGGCCAGCAGCGAGTGCGTCTTGCCCCCGCCGAAGTTGGTCTGCAGTTCGACCACGGGGTCGCCGGCGTTCTTGGAAAGCCGCTCCACGGCCCTGGTAAGCAGTTGCTTTAGGCCTTCCGTCAGGAACGTCCGGCGGAAGAACTCGGCAGGGTCCCTGTACTCATCCGATCCCTCCCCCAGGTAGACCTGCCAGAGGTCCGCCGCGAACTCGGCCTGCTGGTATCGCCCGGATGCCACATCGGGATGCGGCGTCACGATCTCGCGCCAGGGCTTGAGGTGCCCCGCCGGTTTGCCTTCCACAGGGGCGGCGGCGGCCTTGCGGGCCTCGGCTCTCCGCTGCTCCTCGAAGCGCAAGCGCAGCAGTTCCATCTTCTGCTTCTCGAGCTCGCCCGCCTCGGGCGCGGAGACCGCCGTGAGCAACCTTCCGGCGCTGTCCAGGGCACGATAAGCGTCGTCGGAACTAAAATTCTCCATGTGGGCCCATCGGTTTCGGATGTCCCGGAGTTCGCTCACCAGGCTGCGCTCCGCGTGTCCGAGGACATTCTTGAAGACCGTGTTCCACTGGTCCCACATCACCAGAAGGGTGGTCTGCGGATCGGACCAATTGATCTTCTTGCCGCCGAAGGATTGGGCGGCCGTCTCGATCCACTGGTCCTTGTGCACGGCTTTCAACTCGCGCTCGACAAAAGGCTGGAGCCCTTTGTTCAGAAGCTCGAGGGCCTCACCGACACGGTCACGGTTGGTCTTGGACATGATCGACTCCAGTAGCAAGAAGTCAGAAGGAAGAAGACAGAATGGAGCGCGAGTAGCCGCCGAGGAGACGCCCGACTTCATCGGCTGCCGCGCGCAAATCTTCCGTCCTGGGGTATCCCAAGCCCTCCGCCAATATGAGGTAATACCGACACTCTTCGAGCGACCCCTCCGCCGTGTTCAGGAAACGTGCCTTGTCCGCTTTGCCGCGCTTGCGGAATCCTTCGGCGATGTTGGCTGACACGGATACGGCCGCTCGTCGAACCTGGCTCGTCAGACCGTACAGCTCATGTTTCGGAAATGCTTGCGTCGTGCGATAAACCGCCAACACAAAGGCATGGGATTTCTGCCAGACCACCAGGTCCTGAAACGACCGCGCCGGAGTCATCATCCGCCCTCCTTGAAGAGTTCCTTCTGACTTCCGTCTTCTTGCTTCTGCCTACTGGCCAGCCTTACGATCTCAGGCCAGGCGACGACGAGGCCGTTGTAAGAGAGGGCCTCCTTCGACCCGCCTTTGCGCTCGCAGACCTTGTAGAGGCGGTAGGCGAGTTCCCGCGCCACCTCACCCCTGGCGCTTCCGAGCCGCCTCAGAAGCTCCGCCGCCGCGCCTTCGCCGCCCTGCTCGAGGGTCCGGATGAGATGCTGCGTGGCCTCCCAGACAGTCAGGCGCTTGTCCTTGGCCGGGTCCCAATCCGCCGGCAGCTCCTCCCGCCCGACGAGCCTGACCTTGCCGCCGCGTGCTAAGATGATGCCCGCCTCCACGAGACCGTTCACTGCCGTGTTCTTGGCCTTCGAGAGGGTTTCGGCGTCGCCGAACTGCCCTTCGCCCGTCCCGTGCTGCTCGAACCACGCCAGCGCCCAGCGGGTGTCGGCGTCGAACTCCGCCTCCTGTTCAGCGAGCACCTCGTCCAAGGTCTGGTTGATAAGCGCGAGGGCCGTGCGCACGCTCATGGGATTGCCGCTTGCCTCCATGACGCGGGCGTAGCGCGAGAAGACGGCCATGCCGGGGCCGATCGAGGCCTGCGCCAAGTCCACGGGCGCGATGTTCCCCTGCTGCAGGTGTTTGAGCGCCTGGGGCAACTCGCGCTTGAGTGCGGCGATGAACTCGCGCCGGCTGCACTGGGGCGCATCGGCCGGGCGAGGCCGACAGGCCAGCACGATGTAGGAAGCCAGGGCATTGGTGCCCATGGCCACCATGCGCCACTTCTGCGATGCCCGGACCGGCCAGGTGGCCGTGATCTGGAAGCCGCTTCCCAGGAGCGCCTCGAGCAGCGTCTCCCATCCGGTCGTCCGGTCCACCCCATTCCTGCTTCTTCCTTCTGCATTCTGACTTCTTTCTTCTTCCTCCTGCCCCGCCTCCTCGTCCTCCTGCTTGAAGGCGTAATAGACCGTGAGGGGGAAGCGGGCGTCCATCTTTTCTCGCAATGCCGCGAAGGCCTTGCGGAAGCCGGTCTCGAAGTGCTCCTTGGCCTTTTCCTTGTCTCCGTCGAACCGCTCCGGCGCGGCGACGAGTTCCGGCTCCTTGGGCACGAGGATGGTCTGGAAGAGGTCCGGGTAGAGATCGCCGATGGTGCGGCGCAGCCAGACGTAGAAGAAGTCCGAGAGCGCCGCGTAGCCGATGTTGTCGTAGTAGGGCGGGTCGGTCGAGACGAGGACGCCTTTCAGTTCGTCCCAAGAACTCGCCGCGTCGATCTGGCGGGCGTGGCCGATGCACTGCCGACCCATTGTCATCATGCACTTTGCGGTACGATCTACGCAGGTAGTCCATCCCCCAACGACGTCGGCCAAAATGTTCGCTTCGGCGAAGTCCCATACCATTGGAATAGCTTGACGTTTGAATAGATTGCGCAATACCTCATCGCTCGCATTCCAAGTACAGAGGGCGTTGTTGAGATCTGCTGCGCGATTCAAAGTTAGCGCCAGAAACGTCACCACCGTGGCGGCGTAGGCTTCGGCTTCTCGCTTGGTAAGCCCCGCGTCTGACGCATCCCGCACGACGTCCGCCCGGACCGCCCTGACCAGGTCCGAGAGCGTCACCATCGCCGTGAGCTGCCGGGGGGTGAAGACGTCACCGAACGTGTTCATGCCATAAAGCGTCACATTCTCCGCAGCCTTTTCTTGCATTTCACCATCTGGCTTCCACGCGGGCTTTGCCTGGCAGGCGTGGGCCAAGTGCTCTTCCATGGCGGGCAGGTACAGCCGCCCCCGGCCCGCGTCAGCCACTATGGCCACCAGACGCACGCCCATCCGTCCTGTTTGGCCCTGTTCTCGGATGTAATCAACTGGAATCAGATTATCGGTTAGCAAGCAACGGAACATCGCCCGGCCGATTTTCGTCCCCGCCTTCACGGCGTCGCGGTCCGCGGGCCCGCCGGTGCGCACGCGAAAGTGCCACGTGCCTGCCCCCCGGTCCACGACCGGCTCGAGCCACGCCTCGCTTCCCTTCTTGCTGGAGAGCCAGAAGGTGCTCATGAGCGGTACATGCGCCCCGCGCGCTGCCGGGTTGGGACTCGGCACGGTTCGTGCCCAGAGCCAGGCGATGACGTTGGCCTCCCGCACGCTGCGCTTGCCGGAACGGATTTCCTCTTCCGTCGCGTGCCTCCAGGAGCCGTCCTTCTCTTGGACGATGTGAACCTTGGGGTAGAGGTGGCCGATCTTGGCGATGGCACGCTCGCGGATGATGCGCCCGTAGTAGCGCACATCGGCGGCGAGGCCGCTTGCACCGCGCCAGCCTGCCGCCGTCAGCCTTCTTCCTCCTGTCTCCTGACTTCTGTCTTCTGGATTCACCGGCGGCCGGTCCGCCCAGCGCGGGATGAGTTCCAGGTTGCACTTATTGATCAGGACGGCCACGGGATTGAGATCCGCCGCGTGCGCTTCGAAACCGAGGCGGGCCGCCTCCAACGGAATCGAGCCGCCGCCGGCAAAGGGATCGAGCACGGGCGGAAGCTTCCCCCCACAGTGCTTGAGCATCTCGGCCTTCGCCTCGGCGTACACCTCGGGATGCTCGTGCATCTTCTTTTGCATCAGGCGGCGCAGGATGCCGAAGAGGCGCTCGCGTTCGGCGTTCTGCATCTCATCGGTGGGAAAGCGCTCCGGCTGGGAAGAGGGGTCGTCCACCACGGAGGCGAAGAGCACCGCCCGGGCGGTCGGCAGCGGTAGCCGGGCCCACCAGTGGTGGATGCCCTTGGGGTGCGGCCCGATGCCGGGCATCTTGTCGTAGGCCGAGGCGTCGTTGATCTCCGAGAGCGGCAGTGCCACTTCGATGAGTTTTTTATTCACGATGTCTCCTCCGCCTGTGCCCGCAAGATCCTTTCGGCCCCGAAGCCGAATTGCACGTTCCGCGCGGGGAATTGGGTCTTCCCCCTTTTGCAGCGTCATTGCTCCGCGGGCACTGCCGTGCCGAATTGCGTCGAATTCCGAACCGGGAATTCCGGCGGACTTACACCTGCGTGCAATCCGGCCCGCGTCCATATGACTCATCTTTGGCTCATTGCCACGGGCCTTCATGCTGGAGATTCCTTGGTTTAAACCGCTCTATGGCTCTCCCTATGGCTCATCTATGGCTCATGGCTTTCCCGGGGCGGAGCCCTCGGCTGCAAACCAGCGTGCCCAACGACGAATGCCCTTAAGGTGTGTTTTGCCTTCGCGACGGAGTTCGTCCAACAGCCGCTTGACCATCGCCCGCGACAGATGGGGCACGACCTGCTCGATCTCGGCCATGGCACATCCTTTTGGAAAGGCATCCTGAAGGTGCTGGAGCAAAAGAGCCTTGTTGGTTTCGCGATCAAGCCCTCGCCTGCGTGTGTACACGCCAGGTTTGCCGAGAAACCGGTAAAACCTGCGAGAGAGCAAGTAGCGCACGCCGCGGCCGCGGCCGATCCGCTCGATGACGCCTTGCTCCAGCAGCGGCTCGAGTCGCGGCTTGAGCAGGTCGGGTACGGGCTGCTCACGGCGCACCAGGTCCAGAACCAGAAAATCTTCCGTCGCAAATGAGGCCAAGCGCTCGCGGCCAATCTCCTCCAGAAAACGCAGGAACTCCGGATCCTGGATTTGGCCGTGGAGCGTCACCCACACCGAATGCTCACTCGTACGCGTAAAATCAGGAAGCGGCTTGCTTTGCTGGATGCAGGTCCGGTAGATCAGGTCGAAGCCCTGGCCCGCCCGTTCGACCAGCCCACACTTGCTCAGGACCTCGGCGATCCGCCGATTCCGCGGGTTCTGCTCCCAAAGGACGTTCTCCTGGTTGATCCCTGGCGGAAAGCCGCCCGGGCTGACGATCTGAATGCGGCGCGGATACTGGCGCACGAAGACCGAGCCGCTGTGGCGATAGTCGCGGTGGCTCACGGCATTGAGCACGGCCTCCCGCACGGCTCGCTCGTCGAATGTCGGTACGTCCCAAACAAAGAGCCCCTGCTGGAAGTGCTGCCAATCGTTGCGCAGGTTGATGGCCTGCCAAAGCTCATCGAGCACGGTGAGAAATCCTCGCCGGTACTCCCGGCGGTCGGCGGCTGGCCCCGGAGCATCGTTGGGCCGGTACTCGAAGACCACCTCGGCCTGGCCGAGGAATCGGCCCAAGGCATCCCGATTACCGAGCAAGATGAGCGCGGCGTAGGTAATCTGGCCACCGACGACCAGTTCGGCATCCGCGAGAAGTCGCTGGACGGGCCGGGTCATGATCCCCTGACCAGGCGTCTTGCGCTCCCAAAGGGTGCGCAAGAGTTGGATTGCTTCGGGATCCAGGTCCGAAAGCTCTGCTCCGGAACACGTCTCCGCCGAGAAATCGGGCCCCGTCTCGTTGTGGATCTGCCGGAGCTGTTCGTCCGACATGGGCACAAGGCTTTCGCCCGCCCGCATCCAGTAGGTGCCGCGATCATGCCAGGCGGTGCCGGGCAGCCGGGACGGCACATGGACGATCAGCACGCGCCGTCCTTCGTCACGGTACTCCTCGATCGAGACCCGATGTCCAAGCTGCTCGTACAAACCCGCTTCGGTGCGTCCCGGCTCGTCGAATGCCTTTGTTCCCACTACTCGGCGAGGGCGCTTGTCCGTGACACCGAGCACGATGCGTCCGCCTCCTTCGTTGGCGAGGGCGACGCAGTATTTCGCCAGGTCCTCAAAGTGGAATCCGCCCACTGCCGCCTTGAACTCGACACGGCTTCCCTCCGGGCTGATCAGCAGCGTACGGAATTCACCGGGTGTGGTCACGCCATCCCCTCCGTGCGCCAAAGCAGCTCCGCCAAATCGTAGTTGAGGCTGTTCACGCAGACGACTTGCTCCTAAACCCGATCGTCACGGCTGTCTTGTGCATCTTCTGAGACGGCAGCTCCTGTTGCGGGCCAGCCGTCATGTCTTGGCCTCTTTCCGAATCCGGTATTTCGCTGGATAGAGTACAATCTCCTTGTTTTCTATACCTTGAATAAGGTCTGTACCCCACAGTTCCATGGGATTGTCTGCACCGTCCACAAGAATCATGCAGCATTCGGAGGGACGCATGCGAAATATCTCCCAAAGCTCTGCGGGAATTTCGGCGTCCCCCCGCGCAAGGCAGTGGGGGGAAGCCCAGTAACGGGTCACGATGTTTCCAACTGAGTCGAACCGCCGCCATTGAAACGGAGATTCGCAGCGCTCGATCCAAGAACCGTCCGAATGGATGAACCGCTTTCGGAGGCTGTCCCAACGGTAGCCCCTGCTCAGAGCGAACCGCTGGAATAGCGGAAGCTCTCGTTTGTGTCGGGGTTGCCGGTCACTCTCTTCCGCGTGGTCGTGCTCTCCATCGGTATCGGTTGATTCCGGTGACTCACCATCCAGAACGGCCTCGGCCACGTCAGTGCCCGGCTCACCCTCCTTTCCAACTCCACCTTGAGGCTCGCCTTTGTAGACCTCGGCTGAGCCTGCCGCGCTGTCCGGCGTCGGAGATGGCTCCGCTTCTAGCGTGAAGTGCGCTTCCATATACTCGGCAATAAAGTAGGGGGGACGCTCGACGCAAGCTTTAATTGCCTCGGTCACCCTGTCATGGTTGAAGGGCCTGGCCAGTTCAGCAACAAGGGCGTCGAACGACCGGGCCAGTCTGCCGCTCTGAACGAAGATAGATTGTTCGTGCCAAAGGACGGCGGGCGAATGCGGCAGGCCCGCCGGCGCGCCGTCCACGTAGGGGGTGACTTGAATTGAATCCCGGTCGTCGAACGGCTGCCAGGCCGAGCGCGCGAGGCGCGCGGCGGTTGCACGAACGTGCCGGGTTTGGGGCTCGTCATCCAACTTCACCCGCGCAAGTGCCTGTGCCAGGGCGGCAAGCCAGGGTTTCTGCGCCGGCTCGCCCATCGCGCCGGGACGATGGGTCAGGCGGTACTCGACCGCGGTGCCAAGGTCGGGAAGAGCGGCGAACGGCTGACGGTTGCAGATGTCGGCGGTAAGCATCTGAAGGTTGGCGGTCGCAGCCTTGACGGCCGGGAACAGATCCGACCACCTCGTCAGGCTGTGCATGGTCAGGCGGAACCGCAGCCGCTCGACCGGCACCCAGGCGTTGTCGAGTGTCAGCCAGTGGAGGCAACTCTGCCAGACCTGGACGGGATAGCGCCCGAGCGCGGCGCGGACGCGGCGGATGGCACCCGGCTCCACGGGCTGGCCAGAAGGAAGGCCCTTGAGCCAATCGAGGACCAAGTCGGCCGTGGGGCGGTCGGCCACGCCCAGACGCGCCCACATTCCGAGGTTGTTCGCGGCCGGATGGACGACGGGGGCGTCGGGAAAATCGTCTTCGCTTGCGTACTGGAAGACTTCGGACGCTTTGGCCCATCCGTGCGCGGCGGTGAGGATGAGGGGTTCGTTGGCGAATGCCTCGCGGACCTCCTCGACGCCGTCGGCATCGCATCGCGCCAGGGCCCTGTCCATCGCGCCGTACCACTTCACGACTTCCGAAAGGAGCGGGGCGGGATCGGGCGCTCGCGCCAGGGCGCGAATGCGTTCCAGCAACTTGCCCAGGCCCGCGGGCGTGTCGCGGACGCCCAGGAGACGAAGGAGGGGCTTGGTCGCATCGGTGTCCAGTTCCGCCCGCACGAACGGCTCGACGCCCAAGAGCGGCTCGGTCTCCGGCGTGCGCAGGTACAGTTCGGCGGGAACCCGGACGTGATCATGGGTGTCGGGCAGGCAGGCCAGGTCACGAAGGCGAACTATCCACCTGGCTGGTATGGGGGATTCGGTGAAGACCTTCCTTGCGTTGCCCGTTGTGGCAATCTGGAAGACGGTCGCTTCGCTTTGGCTTTGCCAGTACCGCGGCGGTGCCTGGAAAATGCGCCGGACAACCATGGTCCAAATGCCGCGGTCCGTCTTGGCCAGCTCTGTCCAGAAGGCGAAAAGCTCCGCGTCAAAATCGTGATCGTTGAGATAGAAATGATGAGTCACGTATGGAAAAAAGGTTGGGGACGGCGCATCCCTGGACTTCAAGATGTCAGCCAAGCGCCACCTGCCGCAAACGCTCTCCATCTTCACTTGGATTGGCGCGAAAGGCCACAAGCCGCTCTTCTCGCACCTCACCCATTCTTCCCACTCCTGGCGAGTGCAGGCGCTGTAACCCTTGAAGTAGTCATCATGCAAGAAATGCGCTGCAGCCCAGTCCTCCGGGAGAAGCGCCTCAACGGCGGGGTCCTGCGTTGCGATGATGCCTTCGTCCGGCCTGCGCGAACGACCGTCCCGCGTGACGCAGCGGAATTCTGCCGGCGTTTTGGCTTCGAGGGCGGCCATCAAATGGGCTATTCGCACATGGTCGCCGAGCGGAATTTTCTGCCGGGAAAAAAGGCTGCGGCAGGCATTCTGCGCAATCACGTCGGTCTGACTCGCCCGAGCCAGCCCTACATCAGACAGCAACTGCAGAGCCGCCCGAGCCAATTGGGGTGCTTCGGTTTTCAACCCATCGTCGAGGAACCGCAGCCAGACTGGATCGACAACGCGAACCAGCCCTCTGAGAAACTGCCATGCTTCATTACATATCGTCTCCTTCTTTTCCGGCAGGCGAACGACCTCGTTTGCGGGGAATAGCACGTCGGCTCCCTCGACCGGAACGATGGCCAGCCGACGGCGCTGCTGACCGTCATAGTCGTAGCGGACGCTCTCTTGGACCATGCTCCATAGCAAAAGGAGATTCCTGTTGTCGCCCGGCCGGGGAACGCGTCGCCCCTCGGCAAGTCGGTTAATCACGTTGCTGTCGTTGGGTTTCTCAAGCCAGCCCCACGACTTCAATCGCCGCCGCTGCGCTTCAGAAACGGCTTGGGACAAAACGTGTTCATCCCCGTCGCCAAACACCTCGAGAAGCTGAGCCGGAGTCCAAACTTGATAGGTCTGTTTCGGGGGCGCGATGCAGTCACTCGGGCCAACGATTTGACCCGTGGTAGTCAACAGGATGGGTCGATCGCCGACTGCTTCGGCGAAGCCTTGGCAGATTGCCTGCGTGACATCATCCTCCAATGAGTCCCCGTCGCAGGGCTTGTCGGGCAGTAGGCGGTATGCCTTGGCGCGAACGTCAGGCTCCATAGACTGATTTTGAAGCCAGGCCAACATCGCATGGCCGGCCAGGCGGCCAAGACGATGCAACAGCCACCGGTTCGTTGGGGATAATGATGGAGGTTTGATGACAGAACGGGCGGGATCCTGAAGAAAGGGGGCGTTGCAGGAGAAGGGCGTCTTGACCGTAACGCCTGTAGGCAGGACGACGTAGAGCCGCTGGGCTCCAGGCAGGCCAAGGAAAAGTTCGACGCGACAAGGAGGGAGATGGAGGTCTTCAACGTCCCGTTCCTGGCGGATTTCGTCAACCGCCTCCTCAGGAAACGGCTCCTCTGGAGAGGCAAAGAGAAGCACGTCGTGTTCACCGTGGCCGAGCAATCGGATCCGCTCGGAGGATGGGACAGGGCCAGGCCCGATGTGTTGTTTGTGGAGCGTAACGTCGTCAATCGTGAGCTCATTGATGTTGTTGAACAAAAGCAGCGAGGCGGGACTTTCAGCCCACTCCTGCAGGTTCTTTCTGAGCTCGCTCTCACGGTGGGGGTCCTGAACCTTGACAGCGATGCGTGTTACGTCGCAGGGCGTTGCGTCGTGTATCCACACTGGTTCGGTGAAGCGTCGCTTGTGGAACTGAACGGCCAACGACGGTGTCAGCACCTCAACCGGCTCCCCAAGGCTGAAGGTGGACTTGAATCCGACACCACGGAACCCGATGGTGTGCAGTTTCCGCTTGTTGGAAAAGCCGAAGCGACAAAGGGATGCAAACTCGTCCTCGTCGAAGTCCTTGCCGTCGTGCTCAAAGGTGAATTGGCCGTCGCGAATTGACACCCGTACGGTTTTCGCCCCGACATCGTCGGCATTCTGAAGGAGTTCGGAGAGCACGTGCCGCGGACTCTGAACCTGGCCGAACAACTGCTTCCACGGCCCGGCCAATTCAGGATCGCTCTCAAGCTGATCCCATCGTTGGCGTGAGCGGTCGCGCACGGATGAAAAGTACGGGGGCGGTTGCCTGCCAGTCATGCGGGTGCCCCCCCGCGCTGGAGCAGATCCGCCAGATTGTAGTTGACGCTCGTCACGCCGAAGTCAGGCTCCTTCTGGAACGGACGTCGGATGTAGACCGGCCTCCTAGCCGCATCTCCCTCCACCTCCACCACGGCCAGGATGAAGTCGTCAGGTTTGTTAAGCGCCGTCAGGATCTCGTTCTTGGTGATGGTGACCGTTGTCGCGCCAGCGCTTCGACCCTTGACCTCGATGAAGAGGAGCCTGCCGTCTTCGGGGGCCTTTGACTCCACGTCGTAGCCCAGGTTTTGGGCGCTGACGTCGCGGGGTTGCCGTCCCATTTGGCGCTCCAGGGCCATGACGGCCTCCATCGCGAGCCGCTCGATCCGCCGGGTCTCCCCAGCGAAGAGCTCTGGTTCATCGGTCCGTTCGCCTTTGCGGCGCCGGATCAGGTTGACGGGTACGACGAGGGCCCCGCCCGTCACCACGGGCGGAAGCGGTGAGAGGCGCCGTTCCTGCTCCAGCTCTTCCATGCGCCGGCGCAGTCGCGCCTCGAGCTCGTTGGCGCGCTCGCGGGCCCGGACGGAGTTGATCCGGGCATTGGGCCTGCCGGCCAGCTCCTGCTCCTTGAGATCCTCGGCCCGGCGATCCCAGTAGTTGATCTCCTTGGTCAGGCGGTCCTTCACCGCGGCCATCGTGCGGAGGACCATCTCCTCTTTGAACGTCTTGACCTCGTAGAAATGACGCGGGACGAGATGTTCGATGGCGTGCGACAGTGCCTTGCTCTCCAGGTTGCCCTTCAGCCATTCGGCGCCGAGTTCCCCTTCGATCAACGTGCGTTCTTCTTCAGTGATCGGACGATAGTCCAGGTAGGGGGCGTAACCCGCCATGCGGACGCTGCCCGTCTTGTCCATCTCCACGAACTGCATCTGCCGCGAGACGATCCGGCGGTTCCCCTGCCGGTCGGTCCGCGCATCCTGAATCGAGTGCTCCAAATAGAAGAGGAGCCGGATTTCCTCGCCCCCCTCCTCGCGAGGGTCCACGAGTACGGCTCCGCGTTTGAGGAGGTCTCGGTAGCGTTCGAGGACCAAGTCAATCGTGGCGTCCAGGAGTGGGTGCCCCGGGCAGACAAACGCAGCCAGCGGCTTCCCCGGCACACTGATCAACTCCTTATGGAAGGTGATCCGTTCGTACTTGGACAGGACCGGAGCTCCGGTGCCGATCAGCCGGTCCCGATTCCGAATGACGGCCGGCACGTGGGTGATCTCGTAGCGGCGCGGCTCCCGCTCGCGCACGGTCCCTCCCAAAAGCCCGAAGGCCTCGAGGAAAAACGAGGCGACGAAATGGGGTTGAAGCCGTCTGGCTTCGGCGCGCTCCATGTCCTCCTTGATGCGCCGGATGGTCGCCCCGTCGAGGGCCTCGTGGGTCAAGGCGCGCTCTTCGAGCAGTTGTTGCAGGTGGCCGCGGTCCAAGGCGGCATCCACCACTTGGCGGAGTCGATCACGGACTTCGGGCTTCTCCCCGTAGCGGATCGCCTCGATGAGAAGGTCACGGAGAGGCTTTTCCTGGAACACTTTTCCGAGGACGTCGAAGACGCGCCCGCCGAGCGCCTTGCGCTGCTCGGCGAGTTTTTCCAGCAGGAGCTTGAAGACCTCGCCTTCGCGCGTCTCGTGGGCGACGAGGTTCCAAAGGTGGCAGACCTCGGTCTGGCCAATCCGGTGGATGCGGCCGAACCGCTGCTCCAGCCGGTTCGGGTTCCAGGGGAGGTCGTAGTTCACCATCAAGTGGGCCCGCTGGAGGTTGATGCCTTCGCCCGCAGCGTCCGTGGCGACCAGGATTTGGGTCTCCTTGTCCTGGGTGAAGGTTTCCTGGGCCTTCCGGCGCTCCTCCCGTCCCATGCCACCGTGGATGACCACGACCGCTTCGGGTCTCCCCAGCAGGGTGCGCAGCCGGTCGGCCAGGTAATTGAGGGTATCCCGGTGCTCGGTGAAGACGACGAGCTTGCGGCGGTGACCGTCGGGGTGGAACATCTCGGGGGTGTTCTGAAGCACCTCGGACAGTTTCTCCCACTTCCTGTCGGTGCGACCCTGTCGGACTTGCAGGGCCAGCTCCTCTAGACGCCGCAGCGTGGTAATCTCCGCCTCCAGCTCGGCGATGGTCCGCGCGGCCGACGCCTGGTCAACGACTTTCTCCTCAGTCTCTTCGACCTCGGCGCCGGGCGCGTCATCGAGGTCTTCGATATCCTCCTGCGTCAGCATGGACAGCTCGGGAACCACCTCCACAGGGACCTCGGCACCACGCTTGAGGAGCTTCTCCTCCCGGACCCGTTTCTCTAATCGCTCGCGGCGGCGCTTTAAGGATTGGTAGATCGCCTCCGGGGACGAGGCCAGACGCCGCTGGAGGATCGTCAGGGCGAAGCCGACTGTTCCCCTCCGGCGCTCCTCCAATGCGTCGGCACGGTTGAACTCCTCCCGGACGTAGTTCGTGACCTCGGCGTAGAGCCGAGCCTCCGAATCAGAGAGCGTGTAGGAGGCCGTATAGGCCCAGCGCTCTGGAAAGAGCGGGGTCCCGTTGAAGCGAACCAGAGTCTCCTTTGTCATCCGACGCATGAGGTCTGCGGTGTTGACGACGTGGACTCCATCGCGGAAGCGCCCCTCGAAACGGTCGGCGTCGAGGAGTGCCATGAAGAGCTGGAACTCCTCCTCCTTGCCGTTGTGGGGAGTCGCCGTCATCAGCAACAGATGCCGGGTGAGTCGGCCAAGAACCTTGCCCAGCTTGTAGCGCTTCGTTTCCTTGACCTCGCCACCGAAGAACGACGCGTGGAGCTTGTGCGCTTCGTCCACTACGACCAGGTCCCATTCGGTCTGTTCCAGCTTCGCCAGGACGTCCTCGTTGCGGCTCATCAGGTCGAGGCGGCTGATGACGAGGTTCTTCTCCAGGTAAGGGTTCCCCGTTCGTGAGGCCTCGATGGCGTCGCGGCCTACGATCTCGAAGGGAAGATGGAACTTGGAGTCCAGTTCGTCCTGCCACTGTTCTGCGAGATTGCCCGGGCAGCAGATCAGGCACCGGTGCAGATCCCCACGGACCATCATCTCCTTGATGAGCAGGCCGGCCATAATGGTCTTTCCGGCGCCCGGGTCGTCGGCCAGAAGGAAGCGCAGCGGTTGGCGCGGCAGCATCTCCCCGTATACCCCGGTGATCTGGTGCGGCAGCGGCTCGATCAGCGAGGTGTGGACAGCCAGCAGCGGGTCGAACAGATAAGCCAGGCTAATGCGTCGGGCCTCAGAGGCCAGCCGAAACTGTGCGCCATTGCCGTCGAAGCTGAATGGCGTGCCCTGCGTGACGATCTCCAGCGTGGGCTCGCGATCCCGGTAGAGGAGTTCCTTGGCTAGGCGCCCCGAGGCGTCCTTGTAAGTCAACTCCACCACGGTCGAGCCGTGCCACTTGACATCCACGATGGTAACGAGGCGGTCGGGCAGAATGCCCTTGACCGTCGCCCCTCGTGTCAGGTCCTCCAGTCGGGCCATCGGGCTACCCCTTCTTCTTCATGGGAAATTCCCGACGAGGTGCTTTTGAACCCGTTCCCCGGGCGGATGCTGGGCCGCGGGAATTGTATGCTCCTTGTGCCTGCACCCACTCGTCCACCTCCGAGATCTTGAACCGAAGGAGGCGTCCCACCCGGTGAGCCGGAAAGCCCTTGGGGTCGATCCACCGTTAGATGGATTCCTTGGCCACCCGCAGGTGGGCGGCCACGTCTTCCACATCGACCCAGCCTTCTCCTGGAGCCATTCCCGCAATCACCTCGTCGAGACGAAGAGCGTCCATTGGCCTGAATGAGATTTCGCGAAAGTATATGAAAATCACCTCGTCCTTGTCCAAGAACTATTCGGTCGCTGTTCCCGAAGAAAGGCCCGGGCACCCTTCGACCGGGTACGGTGAGGATATGGTTCGACCCGCATGTCGCGCCTGGCGAGGCGCGGCGTAGGCAAGCAGGGAGATTCCTTCTTGCCGAGGTGTTCCTTTGGGCCGGCGTCCCTGTCCGTGTGTCCGCAGGCGACCGTGCCGATCGAGTCCTTGTGGGCTGCCAGGGCGGAACGTCCTCGGTTTTCAAGGGGCCCTTAACCATCACGGGAGCGCCCTTGTCGGTCTTCTCCACAAGGAAGGCTGCCCTCTCGGAGACGTTTGCCATCCGGGCGCCCTGGTACTCGTACTCGCCCCCGGGTTCCTGCAGGACTCCCAGTAGGGAGCGAGCCCGGTCCGTTAGGGGTTCTTCGCCGCCTCGACCGGTTTGCGCAGCAGTGTATGCAATGCCACCAACGGAATGCATGGGAGGCATGTTTACGCAAAGAACATCATTCTTTAAGGCCTTGCAGGCGGCAAGGCCCTTCCTCCTCAGGGTTCCTACCTTTTGAACACGTGCAGGGTCATGGAGGCCGCATCCAGGCCGATGATCCCGCCGCCGTTTTGGGTCATGCCCGTGCGCGGGTTTTTCACCTGGCGAGGGCCCGCCTCACCCCGCAGTTGCTTCACGATTTCGTAGATCTGCCCGCACCCGGTCGCGCCCACCGGATGCCCTTTGGTGACGAGTCCACCCGATGGGTTGGACGCCACCTTGCCGCCGATCTCCAACAGGCCTTCTTCGATCCACCGGGCCGCCTCCTCGCCCGGACAAATGCCCAGCTCGATGAGACTGATGATTTCCGAAGGACTCGTGGCGTCGTGGACTTCGATCACGTCCACGTCCTGTGGGCCGATCCCGGCCGCCTCGTAGGCGCGGGGCGCCAGACGCTGGGTCACGGTTTCCTGTCCGCCGCTCGCCTTCCCGCTGCCCACGACCGACGCCGCCACCCAGACAGGCTTCGTGGTGTAGCGAGCGGCCCGCTCCTTGGAACAAAGCACGACCGCTGCGGCACCGTCCCCGATGGGCGCACACATCATGCGGGTCAACGGGAAAACAACGTCCCCGGACTGAAGGACTTCTTCCAAGGTCACCACCTTTTGGTACTGGGCGTGCTCGTTCAACGCCCCGTTTCGATGGCTCTTGACCGCAAGCCGGGCAAAGTGCTCCTGACGGAGGCCATAGCGTTCCATGTACCGCTTCGTGTAGTGGGCGTACATGTCCATGAAAATGCTGCGCTTCTCGCCGCTGCCGGCCTGAAAGATCCCTCCGCCCGGAGCCTTTCCCGAGGCCATCTGGCTGAAGAGGGCTCTCAGGATCTCCACGTCCACGGCCGTGCCCAGGGCCTGAAAGGACTTGCGCTTGTCCTGGTCATAGAGCTTTTCGAAGCCCACCACGAGCACGCAGTCGTAAAGCCCCGCGGCCACGGCGGTCCAGCCGAGGTGAAAGGCCGTCGATGAGCTGGCGCAAGCGTTCTCCACGTTGTACATCGGGATCCCTTCGATCCCCATCGAGGTGAGAGTGACCTGGCCGCGGATCATCTCCTGCCCGGTCATGAGCCCTGCAGCCGCATTGCCCACATAGGCGGCCTCGATGGCGTCTTTGCCCACGCCGGCGTGCCGGAGGGCGTCCTCCACAGCCTCGCGGACCAAGTCCTTGATCCCTTTGTCCAGGAATTTCCCGAACTTCGTCATGCCAACGCCGACGACAGCGACTTCTCTCATGGTTCCTCCTTTTTGCTTCCGCCTCCGGTTCAGGCGATCCACGCTGTCCAAAGCAGGGCGATCAGAACGGACACGGCGGTCACGGGCACGCCCACGGCGGCATGTTCGCGGAAACCGATCCGCACGCCGTATGCGGCGGCGGATTCGATGGTGATGAGGTTCGCGATGCTGCCGATGGTGATCAGGTTGCCTGCATAGGTGCTCATCAACGCCAGCAAGTGCAAATTGGAAACGTTGCCCAGATCCAGGTTTCGCAGGAGCAGCATCACGGCAGGCACGTTGCTCACGACGTTGCTCAGCACGACGGAAACGAAGGTCAGCACGGGCGGGTCGTTGATATCCAGGCCCCGGGCGGACAAAAGAAGGACCGCCTTCTGGGGAATCTGGTATTTCACGACCCCCTCCACCACGATGAACAGAGCGCAGAAGAGCGTGATCAGGTGCCAGTCCACGAGCCCGAGGATCGTCCGGGTCTTGAACCGCCGACTGCAAAGGACAATGCCGGCGATCGAGATGGCCGTAAGTTCTCTGGGCAGACGCGTGAAGAACAGGACGATCAAGAGGCCGGTCAGGAGCAGTCCTTTGCGCGACTGATGCCTGTCGTAACTGGGCCAGTCCTCCTTGAGAACCTCGCCCGAGAAGGGAACCCCCTTCCATTTTCCTCTGTAAGCAAGAAGAAGGATCATGTACGCAGCCAAAAGGGACAGAAGAGAAGGCGGGCCGCAATGGAGGACGAAGGCCCCGAAATCCAGGCGGCCGACCTGTCCGATCAGCATGTTCTGCGGATTTCCGATGATCGTGGCGGCCGAGCCCAAGTTCGAAGCGCAGGCCAGGCCGAGGAGGAAGGGCACAGGATTCAGGGATGCCCGCAACAGGGCAACGCACAACACCGGCGTGAAGGCCAGACAGACGATGTCGTTCGCCAGGATGGAGGAGAGCAGGGCTGCCGTCGCCATGAGCACGAGCAGGAAGATGCCCGGCCATTTGAGATAGCGGGTGATGCGCAGGGCCGTCTGGGTGTAGAACCCGCCCAGTCGGAACTGGGCCGAGAGGACCATCAAAGCATACAACAAAAGGATCGTGGAGGTGTCGATGGCCCGGAACGACTCGACCGTATCGAGCACGCCCAGGGCGACCATGGCAATGGCGCCGAGCAGGGCGATCCCGGTCCGGTCCAGGGCGAGGCCCGGGATGCTGCCCAAGGCGACGCCCACGTAGGTGGCCAGGAAAATCAGCGCTGCCGTCCAGGAAGCGTTCATACCGGCTTTTCCGCCGTAGCCACCAGCTCCGGAGTATCGTTCGCGGGGCCTCTCACCCTCTCGAGCGGCACAGGACCGTTCGTCTTTGCCGGAACCGTTCCCCGCGCCACCTGGGGCCTTTGGTCTCCCGCAAAGTATAGAAAGCCGTCCAGAGGGGGTCAATCCGGCTCGGCATCCGGCTCGGCAAGAACCACCTCGGTGTACTCCGCTCGCCGGAGCGCTTGGAGGGCGCACTTGTCGCGCCAGAGTCTCAAGTCCGGCACGGCCAAGCGCGTGACGAAACACCTCTTCGGTTCTTCGGGCGGAAGGGCTGTGCCCCCGAGGCGGAGGAGGTCTCTGCGGTCCTGCTCGAGGAAGTCGGGGCTCACAAGCACATAGCCGCAGCCAGCGTCGCGAAGAAACCGCACCGCAAGCCGGTTCAGGCAATAGAGATAGCTGCCCGAAGCGATTCGGTTCCTTTCGACCCTCTCCTTCAGCCAATCGATCCAGCCCGGAGAATGGCACACGAATCCGACTCCCTGGTTCTCGACAAGCCCTTGGAGCTCCCTGAAAACGTCCTTGAGCCTGTCTTCGCTCACAAAAAGCGGAATCTCCACCCAGAGGCGCCCGTCCGCGGAACGATCGTCGTCCCGTGCCTCGGCGACATCCGATAAAGGAATCGGCCGAAGCGTCGGAAGGGGCTCGGCCCGCCGTTTTTCGTCGGAAAGGATTTCGAGGGTCCTTCGGATCCTTTGTCTGCGCTCTTCGTTCCGCTCCCGTTGTCTGGAATCACACTCTTGATCGAACTCCAGAAAGAACGTTCTGCGGATTCCGTTGAGGTCTGCCATGGAAACGGCAAGGGGATCCTCCAACGAGACCCGCACGGTCGTGACGCGGAAAGGACTTTGCCCCGCGCGACGGAAGCACGCGCTCACCCGCTCGGGCGAAAGAGGAGGCATCCCGGAACGGTGGGGGAGAGGATACAGCTTTCGGAACGACCCCAAGCCCTGGCACGTGGCCTCCACATCGAGAAGCCCGTTCCTGGAGGATACGGCCAGCTCGGTTTCGAGGGTCTTAAGACGAACCGGCGTGCGGCGAAGGGAACGAGCCACAGGGGCTCGGCTCGTGCCCAGGCGGTACACCTTCCAGTTTACCCGCGGAGAGGAGCGGTCTTCCACCTCGATTTCCGCCTCGTCCCGGGTCGGCCCGACCCACGTGAACTCCAGGACTCGGACGCCGTTCTCCTTGAGAATCCGAAGGCGGTCGCCGGCGCGGACTTTCCTGGAAAAGGTGATTTTTGCTTTTCCTTTTCGAACGGTCCTCACGGTCCCCACCGGTTCGCCCGTCCAGGGCTCGTCCTCGGTCTGGGAAAAGATCATCTGGCCGTAGGCGAGGGGCGCGAAAAAGCCGGGGGTGGTGCGGCGGCCAAAGCGCCAACGGGCAGGCGGCGCCGGAAGGTCCTTTCCTGCGGCCCACGCATCCAAGCACAGCCTGTAATAGGCGACGGTCTCGCCCACGTAGTCGGCATTCCGGAGTCTCCCTTCGATTTTTAGCGCGTCCACCCCGGCGGAGAGGAGTCCTTTGAGGTGGGTCCTCCCCTCGAGGTCTTTCATGGAAAAGGGATAGGGCGTTCTGCCGCCGTTGAAGGCGAACCGGCAGACCTGTCTGCAGGCGCCCCGGTTTCCCGAGGCCTCGAAGCCGAAGAGCCAGGAGGAAGCGAGGCACATCCCGGAAAAGGAGAAGCAAAGCGCTCCATGGACGAACACTTCCACCTCCACGCCGCACCGGCTCCGGATTGCCTGGATCTCCTCCAGCCGCAGTTCCCTGGGCAGGATCACCCGACGGATGCCGCGTCGCGCCAGGGCATGCACATGAAGGGAGTTGTGAAGGAACATCTGGGTGGAGGCGTGCAGCCTGAGAGAAGGGAACTCCTTCCGCAGGAGAGACAGAAGTCCCAAGTCCTGGAGGATGACGGCGTCCACCCGACAAGCCTCGGCGCGCTCCAAAATGGGAAGGATCTCTTGGATTTCCGAATCCCGAACTAGGATATTGAGGGCCAGATAGATCCGCCTGCCCTTTTCCCGGGCAGCCGCAACAACCGCTTCGAATTCATCAAGCCCGAAGTTGTGGGCCCGGGCCCTGGCGTTCCATCTGCCCACGCCGAGATAGAAAGCGTCGGCTCCTGCTTCGAGACCGGCCTGGAAAGCGGCCAGGGACCCGGCAGGAGCCACGAGTTCCGGTATTTTTCGCTCGGAGGTCATGATGGATGCTATGCGGGCCGGCGATCCGAAAAGGGAAGCCCTCCTTGGCAAGGGGTGAGGAGGGAGACGGTCCCGCACGAGCCGTCTTTCGTCGAAAAACGCGCTAGCTTTTCAGCCGGAGTCAATACCCGTAGGCGCGGTAGATTTCCTTGCGGACCGGGCAGTGGCAGCTGAAAGCCTCTCGGAAGAACATTTTGTGACGGCAGGGCTCGTTCCGGACCGGGCGGACGAGAATCACGCCGTCGCCGATGGAGAACTCGACCGTACACATGCCTTCTTTCCCGTCGGCCAAACAGGCAAAGGCCTTGTCGCATCGAGTCCGGCGGATGATTTCTTCCGGAATGGCCCATTCCATGGCGGTCGCCCTCCTGCGGGACGAGAAGGAACTCACCTTGGAATAAGCATAACTCGATTTTCGTCTCTGGGGCAAGCGGCCTTATCGAGGGCCGGTCGAAAGATACACGCTCTTCACCCAGTTCCAATTGAGAGCCAGGTGCACGCCGGCCAGCAGCACGAGCAGGAGGCCTCCGGTCGGGTGAATCCATTCGAACCATTCTTCTGGCAGAGTCTCGTGGCCTAGGCCGGTCGCCGCCTGTATGACAAGGACAACGAGCAGGAGGGGGTTGGTGCGCTTCAACCAGAGGGCTTTTTTCATCTTTTTGGCGCTCCTTCTTCAGGTCATTTGTTGATCTGGATGACCTCATTCTACCCTTGCCGGCCGAAAAAGACATCTTGCCACGCGAAACTTCTTTGTAGGAGAGGCTCTTGGGCCCTCTTGATCTGGGTCCAACGGACCCGCGCCTTCGATTGACCCCATCGGCGCATCCAGATAGGATAACAAACCAAGTGCGTGGTGCTCTGTGCGTTTTCCCTCGGCTGCGGAACCCCGCAGCCCCCAAGAAGGCAACGATCCATGAGCGGACTGTTCGGCGTCGTATCCACCGGAAACTGCAACGAGACCCTTCTGTACGGGACCGACTATCACTCCCACATGGGCACCGAGATGGCGGGCCTCGTGGTGGTCGGAAGTCGGATCCACCGCCGGATCCACGACATCCGCTGGACCCAGTTCAAGTCCAAGTTCGCCGACGAGTACCGGTCCATGACGGGCCAACTCGGGATCGGCGTGATCAGCGACCATGATCCGCAGCCGATCCTCATGTCCACTCGGTTCGGTGAGTTCGCCGTGGCCACCATGGGAAGGATTCTCAACGCCCAGGACCTCGTGAAAGATCTTCACAGACAAGGGATGGCGTTTTCCGAGATTTCCAACGGGGGCATCAACCGGACGGAAATCGTGGCCCGAATGATCGCCTCGGCAAAAGACCCGGTGGAAGGCATTGTCAACGCCCTGGCCCGGATCGAGGGTTCCTGCTCCCTTCTTCTCCTGACGACAAACGAGCTTTACGCGGCCCGTGACAACAGGGGCCGAACGCCTCTGGTCCTCGGCCGCAGAGGCGGAGACTGGGCCGTGGCCAGCGAAAGCTGCGCCTTCAACAACCTGGGGTTCCGGGTCGAGCGGGACCTGGCCCCAGGGGAAATCGTCGCCATCGAGCCCGCTGGCCTCCGGCAGATGCGGCGGGGTTTCGAGGAGAGACGAATCTGCGCCTTCCTGTGGATCTACACGGGCTATCCGGCGTCCCGCTACGAGGGAATCTCGGTGGAAGCCGTCCGAGAGCGCTGCGGCCGCTTTCTGGCCAAGGCCGACAACGTGGAGGCGGATTTCGCGGCTGGCGTGCCGGACTCCGGGACCGGACACGCCATCGGGTACGCCATGGAGGCGGGCATTCCCTACCGGAGACCTCTGGTCAAGTACACCCCAGGCTACGGCCGGAGCTACACGCCCCCTGCCCAGGAGATCCGCGACCTCGTGGCCGAGATGAAACTCCTGCCCGTGCGGGAAGTCATCGAAGGAAACCGCATCGTCCTTTGCGAGGACTCCATTGTCCGCGGCACGCAGCTTCGCAACCTGACGGTCCAGAAGCTCTGGGAGGGAAAGGCTCGGGAGATCCACATTCGGCCTGCGTGCCCTCCCTTGATGTTCCCCTGCAAGTTCTTGCGCGCCACCCGCACCACCCACGAGCTCGCCGCGCGCCGGGCCATCCTAGCGCTGGAGGGCCGCGAGTTGGAAAACGTGGAGGATTACCTGGACGAGGACGGCCCGAAATACGCGGCCATGGTGGATTGGATCCGCCGGGACTTAAACGTGACCACTCTGCGCTACCAGCGCCTGCAAGACATGGTCAAAGCCATTGGCCTTCCCCAGAACCAGCTTTGCCTTTACTGCTGGAACGGTGTCGACTGAGCGGCGGCGGGGTCGGAAGTTTGGTCCCTCAAGGTTCTCGGACAGGGAGTTTGAGGTTTCCGAAAAGATCCCCGAGCGTCCCCAGGCCCGCCGACCTCCCCTTTTCCCCGGCGTATCTGCGGTAGCTCTCCTGCTCGTCGTGCTCGCCCAGCGTTTTGACAGAAAGTCTCACCCGGCCTTTTTCGTCGACTGCGAGGATTTGGACTTGGTGGGAGCTTCCCTCGGGGAAATGCTTTTTCAAGTCCGATCTGTCCGCAAGCCCGCTCTCCTCCAATGGAAGAAGCCCCCTGGCACCAGGGCCCGCCTGGGGAAGCCGCAGGAACACGCCAAAAGGCTTGATCCTTTCCACGATGCCCGTCAGAACGGCTCCAGGCTCCAGGCGAGCCTGTGGCGTGGCGGCCTCTGCTCCTGCATCCCTCCCGGAGACTCGGGAAGCCGCTTCCACGCCTGCGGCTTCCTTTATGGAAAGGGAGATCCTGCGCCTCTCAGCGTCGATTTCCAAGATTCGAACGGCAACCTCTTGCCCGACCGAAAGAACCTGGCTGGGGTGGCGGATTCTCTGGTAGGTGATTTCCGAAACATGGACAAGCCCCTCGACCCCGGGAAGGAGCTCCACGAAGGCGCCGAAATCCGCAATCCGCGAAACCTTGGCCTGAAGAACGTCCCCTTCCCGAAAGAGAAATACCTTCTCCCAGGGGCTTGGCTCCAAGGACTTCATCGAAAGGGAGATCCGCGGCTTGGCCTCCTGGCTGCCCCCGCCCCTGTCCACCGAGAGAACCGCCACCTTCACGGGCTGGCCCACCGCAAGAACCTCGGAAGGATCCGTCACCCTATAATGGGCGATCTCCGAGACGTGAAGCATGCCTTCCACGCCGCCGATGTCGACGAACGCCCCGAAAGGGACGAGCCTCACGACTTTCCCTTCGACAACCATGCCCGGAGCCAGATGCTCCAGGGTCTCACGGGCGAGTTTTTGTCTTTCCTCCTCAAGGAGAATCCGCCGCGAAACCACAATGTTCCTTCCCCGGTCGCGGATCTCCAGGATCCGAAAAGAATAGCGCGCCCCAACGTGATCCGCCGGGTTCTCACAGAAGCCGAGATCGATCTGGCTCACAGGGCAGAAGGCCCGGCGGCCTGAAAGATCGACCTCGAACCCCCCTTTGTTCACGGCCGTCACGCGGCCCTCCACCGCAAGCCCCGCCTGCTGGGCGCTCCTGAGCATTTCCAGGGCTTCGGCTCCCCGGAGTCTGAGCGTCCTGCTCAGCACGATCCCGTCGGCCACCGAGGCGACCTTCAATTCGACCCGGTCCCCCACAGCCACGGAGAGCTTACCGTCCGGCTCCAAAAACTCGGCAAGGTCCGCCACCCCTTCGCTTTTGCCGCCCAAGTCGACGAAGACGCTTTCTTTGGTGATCTTGACAACCTCTCCGGTGACAGCGTCGCCCGGGCTCAAGTGTCCGGCAGCCGGCAGTGGCACGGCTGACGCCTCGAAAAGCTCCGCAAAGGTCGGTTCTTTTGTATTCTCTTCCAGGTCACCCATCGGACCGCTCCTAGCCTGAAAGTCGTGAGGCCGCCCGTTTTCGTGAAAAGCCAGTGTACCAGATCCCGGCCCATCCGTCATCTAGGCCATTGGCCATTGTGCCCGGCCATCGGTGCCGCTCCAGGAGAGGCCTGAACGCCGCGCAATTTGCCTGCGCCCGAGGGCCTGCTGCGAAGCGCATCCGTCACCGGCCGGTTTGGCGACCCCTTGAGATTTGTCCCTTTCTGTGGTAAGCAATAAAAGATTTGCGCCCCCCGGCAGATGGAGACCCGTAAGCCCCATGGAAGACTTCTTCAAGCTTCTCCACAGCGTGATCCTGACCACGGGCGTGATTCACCTCACGACCGGCCATGTGGTCATGTGGCTCGTGGCCTTTTTCTTTCTCTATCTGGCCGTGAAGAAACAGTACGAGCCCTTGCTGCTCCTTCCGATCGGCTTCGGCATCTTCCTCACGAACCTCCCCATGGCTCCTCTCATGGGCAAAGGCGAGCTTTTCTGGATCTTCCACCATTACGGAATTGAGTGGGAAGTCATCCCCTGCGTCATCTTTTTGGGACTCGGGGTCATGACGGATTTCGGCCCCATGATCGCCAACCCCAAGTCGCTGCTTGTCGGTGCCGGCGCCCAGCTTGGGGTGTTCATTACTTTTCTGGGCACGATCCTTTGCGGATTCACCCTGAAGGAGGCCGCCTCGGTCGGGATTATCGGGGGCGCCGACGGCCCCACGACCATCTATCTCACGAACGCCCTGGCCCCTCACCTCATCGGCCCCAACGCTCTGGCCGCCTACAGTTACATGTCCATGGTACCCCTGATTCAGCCGCCCGTCGTCCGGTTCCTAACTACAAGCCGCGAGCGGAGCATCGAGATGCGGCAGCTCCGGCATGTATCGAGGTTCGAGAGAATCCTGTTTCCGATTCTGGCCTCGATTCTTATCGGCCTCATCATCCCCGCGATCATGCCGCTGCTCGGCATGTTCGCCCTGGGGAACTTCATGCGGGAGACCGGCGTGGTTCGGCGGCTCTCCAACACGGCCGAGCACGAACTCATGAATATCGTGACGATTTTCCTCGGCATCTCGGTCGGGGCGACCATGTCGGCAGAACAGTTCTTGAATCCCAAATCCTTGCTCATCTTCGGCTTTGGCATTTTCGATTTTATCCTGTGCACGGCAGGCGGCGTGCTCACCGTCAAGCTCATGAACCTGTTCATCCGCGAGAAAATGAACCCCATTATCGGCGCCGCCGGGGTGTCCGCCGTTCCCATGTCCGCCCGGGTCGCCCACGCCTTGGGCAGGGAGTCGAACCCGAGGAACTTCCTGCTCATGCATGCCATGGCGCCGAACGTGGCCGGCGTCATCGGGACGGCAGCGGCCGCCGGCTTCATGATCGCCATGTTCAAGTGAGAGGCGCAGGGCTTGCCATGGAATCCGAAGTCATCAACTGGGCCGAGGTTCTGGTCGCCCTGGCCTTGCGACTCGTCGGTGTCTTCGTCGTGCTGGCTTTTCTCATGGTGTCCATCCAGATCGCGGGCGCTCTGATCACGCGGGCTCGTCAAGGCCGTGTTGGGGCAGAAGGCGGGCAAGGAAAGGACACCTCGAAGGGCGGCGTGTCGGATCACGCTTCGGAGACCGCCGGGACAGCGCCCAATGGAGCCCTGCCCGACGAGGAAACTGCGGCAGCCATCGCTCTGGCTCTTGACGGCCTGATCCGGGAACGGGCAGCCGCGAGCCGAATTTCGGGCCCGGCTCCCTTCCTCGCCGAGCGGAACGGGGCTTGGAAAATCCTGGGCCGGCAGGAAGCCCTTCACCGGGACGCCCCCTGGAAGGACCCGATGCGCAGGAGGGCCTGGACGCTCACAGGGAACAGAGAACCATGAAACGAGTCGAGTATTTGATCAATGGCAGGCCCTACGCGGTGGAAATTCTCGCCTTTAACGGATCGACCGCCCAGGTGCGGGTGAACGGAAGGGACTACCGGGTCGAAATCCAACAGCCTCTTTCAAACTTTCCCACGCCGGAAGCCACGGCCGTGCCGGCAATCGTCGCTCCGCCGCAGGCCGCCTCTGCACCGCCTACCCCGTTGGCAGTCGCACCCGCCCCCAAGCCGGCCGCCACGACAGCGGCGCCGCCCCCTCCGGCAAGAACCGAAGAACTTATGACCGGCGATGTCGTCTGTGCTCCCATGCCAGGCATCATCCTGAGCGTCCTCGTGGACGAAGGACAGGTTGTGGCAGCCGGGGATCCCCTGCTCGTGCTCGAAGCTATGAAAATGGAAAACGAAATTCACGCGCCCAGGGCTGGCACGATCAAGAAGATCCTCGTCCGGGAGGGCACGGACGTCCGCCAGGGTGCCCCCCTGATCGAACTTGCCTAGCCGGGGCGGTTTCGTATACCTTTTTGTCTTGACGACCTCTGCGAGCATTTCTGCCTTTCGGCCGGACGGGCCGAGGCGACAAGGGGGAATCATGTTCGGACTTGCCCGCGCGCTGAATGCCTGGCGCCGGTTGGCGCTGATGGCGAGGCTTCGCCTGAAGGCTTTGGCTTCCCGGTCCGAGCTCGAAATGAGCCTCGCGCCGGGCTGCCGGATTGGAAAGGGCGTGAGGATTTCTCTCCAGGGAAGACGAAACAAGATCACCCTGGGCAGGGGTGCCCACTTGGGAGAGCGGGTTTCCATCGAACTGCGCAACGGCGAACTCTTCCTGGGGGATCGGTGCGAGATCCGAGCGGAAAGCGTGGCCCACATCTCGGGAAGGCTCTACCTCGAGGAAGCGTGCGGGTTCAGCATCCGATGCGTGATCCACTGCGGCCAAAACATCGAGATCGGCAAGAACACGATCTTCGGCGAATACTGCTCGGTCTTGGACGGAGAGCACGTCCACACCCAGTCTGACGAATACCATTTCTACCTGGATCCCCGGGCCCAAAACATCCTCGCGAGCGTGAAGATCGGCAAAGGCGTTTACATCGGCGCCAAGGCGACCATCGTCCGCGGGGCGGAAATCGGCGATTTTTGCAGGATCGGGGCCAATGCCGTTGTGACCGGCAAGATCGAACCCCACACGCTGGCCGTAGGGGTTCCGGCCAGACCCGTGAAGAAACTCGTGTAGGAGCCTGCGCCATGTCCCTCAATTTCGACCTGACCGAGGAACATCGAATCTTCTGGCAGACCGTGGCGTCCTTCGTGGACAAGGAAATCGCCCCCCTCGTGGACGAGGCGGAGGCGAAGGAGCAATTTCCTCTGTTTCTCTTCCGCAGATTGGGGGAACTGGGATTCCTGTGCTGCCGGTATCCCGAAGAATACGGGGGATCCGGGGCGGACAAGATTTGCGAGTGCCTGTACATGGAGGAACTTAACCGGGTTTCGAGCGGCATCGCCTCCGGTCTGCTCGCCCATGCCACGCTCGCCACGAGCCCGATTCACGATTTCGGCACCGAGGAACAGAAGCGCATGTATCTCGTGCCCGCCGCGCGGGGAGAGAAGATCGGCGCCTTCGCTCTGACAGAGCCGAACGCGGGCTCGGACGCGGTCAGCATCACCTCGCGGGCCGTGCGAAAGGGAGATTCCTACGTTCTCAACGGCACCAAGACCTTTATCACAAACGGCTCTATTTGCGACTACGTCCTGGTGGCGGCCTACACGGATCCCACCCGCAAGGCGAAAGGCATCAGCCTGTTCCTCGTGGACCGGGGAACGCCGGGCTTCCACGTGGCCCGCAAACTGGAAAAAGCCGGGCTGCGCTCCGCGGATACCGCGGAACTGGTCTTCGAAGACTGCACGATCCCTGCAGATCGGCTTCTCGGGGCCCGGGAGGGCGGGTTCGGACAGATCGTCAAGACACTGGTGGGCGGCCGGATTTCCTACGGAGGGCGCTGCGCCGGGGTGGCCCGGGGAGCCTATGATGTGACGACGCGCTACCTGCAAGAGCGCTCGCAGTTCGGCCGTCCCCTCATCTCCTTCCAGGTCAATCAGTTCAAAGTGGCCGAGTGGGCCATGTACATCGACATCATGCACACCATCACCTGGAAGGCGGCGTGGCTGTATGACCAGGGCAGGGACTGCACCCGGGAAGCCTCCTTCGTGAAGCTGTTCTGCAGCGAGACGGCGCAAAAGATCGTCAACGAAGCGATCCAGCTCTTCGGAGGATACGGCTTCATGATGGAATACCCGATCCAGAGGATCTGGCGGGATTCCCGTGTCCTGACCATCACCGAAGGAGTCTCCGAAGTCCACCACGGCATCATCTTCAACAGTTTGGGCCTTCGGGCGGGCTGAAAACGGCCCTGTCGACCGGCTCGAGGACGGTCGCCGGCTGTTGAGTTCGCTTCTTCCGGGTGGGCAGGCCTTCCCTCAGATTTTGGCGCCGCATTTCTTGCAGAAGGGCGCGCCCCTGGGAACCTCGATATCACAGTAAGGGCATTTGCAGGACTCCTGCCGGCGCTCTTTCGGGGCCGGGGGCATTTGCGCCCTTCTCTTCGCCGAGTCGCCGTTGCGGGCGTAATAGTCGCGAATCGCGGCTTGGAGCGCGTCGGCCCCGAGATTCGAGCAGTGGAGTTTGTTTGCGGGCAGACCGTCCAGGGCGTCCGCCACGTCGCGGTTGGAAATCCGGGAGGCTTCCTCGAGGGTCTTTCCTCGGGCCATCTCGCTGATCATGCTCGAGACCGCGATCGCAGCTCCGCAGCCGAAAGTTTGGAACTTGACGTCTTCGATCCGCCCGTCCCGCACCGAGATGTAGAAACGCATAATATCCCCGCAGGCCGGGTTTCCCACCTCCCCGACGCCGTCGGCATTCTCGATGGTGCCCACGTTTCGGGGATTCGAAAAATGATCCATCACCTTGGCGCTGTATTTCATGATCGACCTCTCCTCGGATCCGGCCCGGCGCTTCCCGCGTCCGACGACGAGCGGAAGGTCCTGGCCGCTTTCTTGTACAGAGGAGACATGTCTCGCAGCCGCTGCACGATGGGCGGCAAGACCTCCAGCACTCGATCCACCTGTTCTTCGGTGTTGTCCTTGCCTAGGCTGAACAGAAGACTGCCTTGGGCCAAGGCTGCGTCGATGCCCATGGCCAGCATGACATGGGAGACTTTCAGGGAGCGGGAAATGCACGCCGAGCCGCTGGCGATCTGGATGTTTTCCATGTCCAGAAAGAGCAGCATGGACTCCCCCTCCACGTACTCGACGAGAACGCTGACAATCTGGGGGAGCCTTTCGACCGGATGTCCCAAAGGAACCACGTGGGGAATCCGCTCCAGGATTCCCTCCTGAAGCCGCTTTTGAAGCTTGCGGGCCCAGGCAATCCGATTGTCCATCTCCCGGAGAGCGATCTCCGCGGCCACACCCATGCCCACGATCGCCGGAACGTTCTCCGTGCCGGCCCGCCGCCCATTTTCCTGAATTCCTCCGTCCAGAAGGGGATGAATCCGAACCCCTTTGCGAACGTAAAGGGCGGCCGCTCCCTTGGGCCCGTAAAAGGCATTGGCAGACAAACTCAGGAGGTCAGCCTGCAGGGCCTCTACATCGACCTGGATGACGCCGGCCGTGGCAACGGCGTCCGTGTGGAGAAGAACACCCTTGGCCCTCGTGATGCGGCCGATCTCGGCGATGGGCTGCAAGGTCCCCACCTCGTTGTTCCCGTGCATGACCGATACCAGGATGGTCTGCGGGGTGATCGCCCTGTCCACTTCGTCGGGATCCACCCGTCCGGTTCCATCGACCGGCAGGTGAGTGACCTGAAAACCCATTTTTTCCAGGGTCTTCACGGCGTGCATGATGGAGAAATGCTCGACCGAAGAGACCACGATGTGGCGTCCCTTGTTCTGATAGGCCAAGGCAACCCCTTTCAGGGCGAAATTATTGGACTCTGTCCCGCACGAGGTAAAAACGATTTCTCCAGGGCTCCGAGCGTGGATCAACTCCGCAACCTGGCGGCGGGCTTGGGTCAGGGCTTCTTCGGCTTTTTCTCCGATGCCGTGCATGCTCGAAGGATTCCCGAAGTGCTCGCGGAAGTAGGGCATCATGGCCTCGAGAACCTCGGGCAGGAGCGGCGCAGCCGCCACATGGTCCATGTAGATCCTGTCAAGGATCATGGGATTCACCTGTTTTGAGGATCCGCCCGGCCCGCCGGCCGGGCCGTGTGGAATCTCGGGCTCTCGGGGGACTCGTCCCGACGCGGGGCGGGCGGTTCGACGGAGGGCGTCTCTACTCTAGTATTTCTCTATATTTATTGTAGCCCTCGACGAAGGAAGGGTCAAGGATTCTCCCGAGTCAGGCGCCTTCTGCTGCGGCCGAGCCCGAATCGGTCAAGGAATCCTGGCAACCTGAAGGAGGTTCGTGGAGCCGGGCTCGCCGGCCGGCACGCCTGCAACGATGACCACGAGGTCCCCGGACTGCAATCCGCCCTCGGAGCGAGCGAATTCGCACACCCTGCGGACCATGTCGTCCGTGTCCCGAAGCCTCGGAACCCGCCTGGGGGAGACGCCCCAAAGCAGGCAAAGCCTCCTGACCACAGCCGGGTCCGGGCTGAAGGCCAGAACCTCCTGGGCTGGCCGGAACCGAGACACGGCCCGGGCCGTGAGCCCCGAGCGGGTCGGCGCGAGAATCGCTTTGGCGCCGAGATCCCGGGCCAGTCTGCACGCCGCATACGCGATGCCCTCCGGGATGGAAGGGAACAAAGGATCCGGTGCCCGGGAGCGATCGAGAAGGGTCTCGGCTCGCACGGCCAGGCGGGCCATGAAGCGGACCGCCTGGGCCGGATATTGTCCCACCGCGGTCTCCTCGGACAGCATGACCGCGTCCGCGCCATCGAGAACCGCATTGGCCACGTCGAGCGCTTCGGCCCGCGTGGGGCGGGGGGACTCCACCATGGAGCGGAGCATTTGGGTGGCGATGATGGCGGGCTTGCCAGCTTTGTTTGCCTGAAGAACCAGGTTCTTCTGGACGAGGGGCACCTCCTCCAAGGGAATTTCCACTCCGAGGTCCCCACGGGCCACCATGATCCCGTCCGCCTCGGCCAGGATGGATTCCAGATTGTCCAGGGCCTCGTGTTTCTCGATCTTCGCGATCACCGGCAGGTCTGCGGCTTCGCGCTCGGCCAGGAAGGACTTGACGCTCCGGATGTCGCTGGCGTCCCTCACGAAAGAGAGGGCCACGAAGTCCACCCCCGCCTCCAGACCCGTTTCGAGATCGCTTCGATCCTTGTCCGTGAAGGCCGGAAGGGGAATGGATCGGGTGGGCAAGGTGATGCCTTTGCGGGACGTGAGGAGTCCGCCCGTCACGACCCCGCAGAGGACCTCGCCGGGTCGGACCCTTTCCACCCTGAGTTCGATTTGGCCGTCGCCCAGGAGCACGGGGTCCCCGGGCCTGACGGTTTCGAGCACGGCCGGGGTTGAGACCGGGATGCCCACGGGTGCCTTCCGGTCTCTTTCGCCGACCAGCCGAACCCGGCCGCCCGGGACGAGCCGGATCCCTTTTGCGGGCAGCTCGCCGAGGCGGATCTTCGGCCCTCCCAGATCCTGCAGGATCGCCAGGGGCCTGCCGAGGTCCGACGAAACTCTGCGGACCCTTTCGATATTCCTCCGGTGCTCCCGAGGCGTGCCGTGTGAGAAATTTAACCGCACCACGTCCATCCCGGCGCGGGCCAGTTCCGAGATTTCCCGGATCCCTGAACTCGCCGGCCCGAGTGTGCAGACGATCTTGGTCTTGCGCACGGACTGTCGGCCTACTCAGGTGTTTCGAAAAAATGGGGATCCGGAGTCTCTGAACTCACTCGAATCCCCAGCGAACCATACCAACGGATCCCGCCTTCACTCCTCCCAGTGGATACACTGGGTGGGGCAACTGTCGATGGCTTCCTGAACGGCTTCTTCCTCGGAAGAAGCAATGGAGCCCTTGATCACTTCCGCATGATCGGCTCCTTCTTCCAGTTTGAAAACCTCCGGGGCGATTTCCGCGCACGTTCCACATGCCACGCACTCTTCCGTGTCGATGACGACCTTCTTTGCCATGGGTTCCTCCTTTGCGTTCTTGGAGTGAGGCCAGCCGAGGCCAGCTTGACTCTTCTTATGATTCCGGAGAAGCATAAACGGTAGCATATTGCAGAAAGCTTGCCAATGGAGACGCTTGTCGCCGCAGCCCGCAACATCGTGCTCATCGGCATGCCCGGCTCGGGCAAGAGCACGATCGGGTCTCTTCTGGCCCGGGAGCTGGCCATGCCCTTTATCGATACCGACCTCGTTCTGGAGACCCGGGAAGGCAGGTCTCTCCAGCAGATTCTGGACGAGAGAGGCGTGTCCGCTTTCCTGGCCCTGGAGGAATCTCTTCTCCTTTCCCTGAACTTGGCCGGGCATGTCGTATCCACAGGCGGGAGCGCGGTCTACAGCCCCCGCGCCATGGGCCATCTCGGCAAGAGGGGTGTTGTGGTCTTCCTGGACGCGTCGCTTCCCGTGCTGCGAAAACGGATCCTCAACATGGGCAACCGGGGGATCGTCCTTGCGCCGGGGCGAACGCTCGACGATCTCTATGCAGAGCGCAAGCCCCTCTACGAACGGTACGCGGACCTTCGCATCTCCTGCGACCAGGACGGCCCCCAGAAGGTTCTGCGCAAACTCCTTCAGGAGCTCGAGGGCTGGTCCGTTCCCTCGAAGACGGCATGAGGCTTTTACGAAGGAGCGGCGGAGCCTGATCCCTCCGGTTCGGTCCGGTTTTTGTACCGCAGGGCCGCCCGCACGAACTCCCGAAAGATCGGATGGGCGTTCATGGGACGGGATTTGAATTCCGGGTGAAACTGGCACCCGAGAAACCAGGGGTGATCCTGGATCTCGACCATTTCCACGAGCCTGCCGTCCGGGCTGAGGCCGCTCAGGACCAGTCCGTGCTTGCTCAGGATCTCCCGGTACGCGTTGTTGACCTCGTACCGGTGCCGGTGTCTTTCATGGATTTCGCGGCAGCCATAGATGCGCTGGGCGAGGGTACCGTCTTGGAGGATGCAGGGATAGGAGCCGAGCCGCATAGTGGCGCCCTTGGCCTCGATGCCCACCTGATCCGGCAGGAGGTGGATCACGGGGTGCGGGGTCTGGGGGTCGAACTCTGTGCTGTTGGCCCGGTCGAGACCGCAAAGGTCCCGGGCGAAAGAAATAATTGCGGTCTGCATGCCCAGGCAGATTCCAAGAAACGGAATGCCGTTCTTGCGCGCGTGGGAGGCCGCGAGGATCTTGCCTTCGATTCCGCGGTCGCCGAAGCCACCGGGCACCAGCACGCAGTCCAGGCCGTTCAGGAGCGTGCCGATCCGTTCCTTTTCCAATTCCTCGGAATCGATGAACCGGATGTTCACCGCGCACTCGTTGGCAATGCCTCCGTGGGCGAGAGCTTCGTTCAAACTTTTGTAAGACTCGATCAGTTCGACATACTTTCCCACCATGCCCACGAGGATCTGGTCCCGGGGATTGCGGATCCGCTGGACGACCTCTTCCCATTTCTCCAGATGGGGCGCGCCGGTCCAGATGTTGAGCAACTCGATGATTTTGTCGTCCAGCCCTTCCTGGTGAAACAGCAGGGGCACTTCGTAGATCGACTCCACGTCCTTGGCCGTGATCACGGCGTCCTTTTCCACGTTGCAGAAAAGGGCGATCTTCGCCTTGATTTCCTTGGAAAGGAACCGCTCCGTCCGGCAAAGCAGGATGTCCGGCTGAATGCCGATCTCCCGGAGGGCCTTGACGCTGTGCTGGGTCGGTTTGGTCTTCATTTCGCCCGAGGCGCGAAGGTAAGGCACGAGGGTTAGATGGATATACAGGACGTTCTGCCTGCCCAGATCGCTCTTGAGCTGGCGGATGGCCTCCAAGAACGGCTGGCCCTCGATGTCTCCCACCGTGCCCCCGATCTCCACGATCGCAATGTCCGCGCGGCCGGCCAGAGACAGGATCCTGGACTTGATCTCGTCCGTGATGTGGGGGATCACCTGAATCGTCTTGCCAAGGTAGTCGCCCCTGCGCTCTTTTCGAATCACCGCCTCGTAGACTTGACCCGTCGTGAAATTGTTCGCCTTGCCCATGACGGCATGGGTAAACCGCTCGTAGTGGCCGAGATCCAGGTCGGTCTCGGCCCCGTCATCCGTGACGAAGACCTCGCCGTGCTGGTAGGGGTTCATCGTTCCAGGATCCACGTTGATGTAGGGATCCAGCTTCTGGAAGGTGACCTTGAGCCCCCGGCTTTCCAGGAGCGCGCCGATGGCCGCCGAGGCAAGTCCTTTTCCCAAGGAGGAAAGAACCCCGCCGGTGATGAAGATGAATTTCGTTCTCATCGTATCCTTTTCCCCCACGGTGCCCCCGGGTTCCGGCCGATAGAGGTCGATCCCAGGCTATGGGTTACGACCGACTTCGGGAAGGATAGTCCTTCGGAGTCCATACGGTCAATCGTTTCGGTGTGAGTTTCGGAGTGAGTCCCGGCGTGAGCAAGACAGCCGGGAGAAGGTTCACTTTTTTGGGCGGGTCTTTTCAGCTAAGAGAGCCGTGAGATCGTAAGCCCGGACACGGCTCCCCGAGGCCTGGATCCCCACGGCAAGGTTTTGTAGGCAGAAAGGACAGGCGGTCACGAGAGCGTCGGCCCCGGTCTGCTCGGCTTCGGCCACGCGAGTCCGGCTCGTCTCCAAGGCCCACTCCGGGAAGGCCGACCTCACACCGCCCCCTGCTCCGCAGCACCAAGAGTTCTCTCGCGAACGGGCCATCTCGATCAGGCGCACGCCGGGCACGGCTTCCAACAGCTTTCGGGGAGGGTCGTAAACTCCGCTGTGCCGTCCCAGATGGCAGGGATCGTGGTACGTCACGCGCACAGGATCCGAGGGGTCAAATTCGATTCTTCCTCGCACCAGGAGCTCCAGCACGAACTCGCTGGCGTGAACCACTCGGGCCGAAAGGGGAGCCAAATGCGGGTAATCCTGCGTCAGGGTCTTGTAGCAGCCTGCGCAGGAGGTCACAACGGTTTCGACGCCGAGCCGCGCGATCTGCCGCTGGATCCTCCGAGCCAGATCCCGGGCCAAGTCCCGTTCGCCGATCCGCAGCATGACCGATCCGCAGCAGATCTCCTCTTCCCCCAGGACCCCGAACTCCACCTGCGCCTTTTGCAGCAGGGCCACGGTGCCGCTCACGATCGGTTCAAGGGAAGGATCCAGAGCCGCGGTGCACCCCACGAAGTAGAGGACCGGTGCCGTGGCGCCCGTCGATTCGCCCAGGATTTTGACCCCCAGGTCCTTGAGGCTGTGCAGACGCCTTCTGCGGGGCTGCATCCAGGGATTGCGGTACTGGATCACGCTGTCCTTGAGCTTCCTGTGCCCCGGCAAGGGTCCTGCGTTTCTCCGGACGGCCTCGGCCCGAAGGGCTTCGAAGACCTCGATGATCCTGTCCCGGACGGTCATGGGGCACTGCTGGGTGCAGTTCGCGCAGAGCGTGCAGGCGAAAAGCTTCCTCACCAGTTCGGGATCCTGCCAGTCGAGCACGCCGTCCCGCAGCCCCCTGGCAATCCAAATTTTCCCGCTCGAATAGAATCCCTCGAATCGAAACCGCTCGCCGGCCGGACAGCTCGGTTCGAAGAGCCCGAAAACCGCCTTGCAGTTGCCGCAGCGGACGCATTTTGAAAGGAACGGATCGATTTCGTGGTACTCGAGCATGATCAAAGCCCCCAGCGGCCCGGGTTGAACAGGCCGTTGGGGTCCAGGCAGGCCTTTACGCGCTCCAGCAGTTGAAAGAACCCGTGACGGTCCCGCTCCCGGATCTTCTTTACAGCCCATAGGGGGGGCTTGTAAGGGATGTAGTTTAGGTCCAGCAGAGTGTCAGCGAGACGGCCCAGGACGTCCCGGACTCTTTCCACCTCCCGAGGGTCCCGCTTGTCGAAGTGAAGGATGAAGCGCAGAACCCAGAAATGCCCTCCCTTCATTGGCCTGGAGACCAGAATGGGCGGAAAGCCTGTTTCCTCCAAAACAGAAAAACATCGCTCTGCGCCTTCGGCCCAGTTCGATCCCGGCCCGTAGGAGCCCACCCAGGTCATGCCGCCCGGCCCGTAGTCGAGAAGAAAATCCAGGGTCGTCGGGAACTCGGCGAGTTTTTCATAGTTCGGGTTGATCCGCACGAGATCCTTTACGTCCAGAGGGTCCTCGATCGAACATCCCTCCTTGCGAAGACGGCCGAGGACTTCTTCGAAGATCTGCTCCTTGACCTTCAGGTGCGCCGGCGTTTCCGCGTAGAGGTCTCCGTAAACATAAAGGAGAGGCTCTCCGGGACAAAGCGCCAGATGGCCCCGTGCGCCGAAAAGCATTTTGCCCGGCGCCCAGGAAACACAGGCCAAGTCGTCGAAGATTTCCTTTCTGCACAGGTCCCGGAGGATCCTGTAGGCTGTGCGGGCGTCGTAGCAGGCGATGAAAACCCGCTTGCGCAGCGGAGGGGCGGGCCAGATCTGGAGAGCGCCCTTGGTCACGATCCCGGTCGCGCCCTGCCAGCCCAAGAAGAGACCGGCCAGGTCCGGCAGGGGCACCCGAGCATGCCAAGAATCCACGATAGCGGAAGAACCCACCCGCACGAGCTCTCCGTTGGGAAGGACAACCTCAAGTCCGTTGACCCATTCCGACATCGCGCCGTGGCGCATGCTCAGGTTGTTGAGCCCGTCCATGAGCGCGTTGCTCAGGGCCGAAGTCTGCGGCGGGGCCAGCGGATACGAATATCGGTAGCCTGGATGGTGTCTGTCCAGATGGGCCCGGATCATGCCAAACGTCACCCCGGGCTCGACGATCATGTACAAATCCTCCTCGTTGACCTCCAGGATGCGCCGCATTCTCTTGAGATCCACGACGACCGCCTCTTCGGCCGGAATCGCCAGGCCACCCATGTTCAGGCCGTACGCGAAGGGTACCAGGGGCACGCGATGACGGTTGGCCTCTTCCGCGATGCGCTGAACTTCGTGGGCGGAAGCGGGCATCACCACGCCGACAGGCCAGCGGGCCTCGTTTTCCGTGAGGTCCTGGGAGTAAACATAAAGGGTCGCCGGGTCGGCGGCGACGAACTCGGGGCCGACGATCCCCTGTAAGGCCGCGAGCAAGCCCCGGTACTTCTCGGCCCGCAGGGTCGTGGAAGCTGACTCAGCCATGGCGAACTTCCCGAGGGGGTTCTATCGCGCGCCCTCCTCCTTGAGGCTGTCTGTCGATGGAGGAGGACGCGGCACCCTTCGGCCGCCCGTCCACCCGCATGAGAGACAAAAACCGGAGGCCGTGCACCCACCCCTTCCATCCTCTCAGTTGAATTCGCATGTGCCTGCGGAGCAAGGCCCAGACGGGGTTCGCGCCCAGGGCGATCGAAAGCAGGGACCGCATGTCACCCGAAATCTCGATATCCGGTCTGCCGTGGGCTCCGTCCTCCGCCCGGACACGGCTCGCCTCGAAAAAAAGCGAAGTTGTCATGTTTCGGACCTGAATTCGCACGGTCAGAAGGCGGTTTCGCATGAGGCCGCTCTTGGCTGGATTTGCGAGACTCCGATCCAGGATTTGTTTCACCATCAGGGTCAGAATGCTGGATCGGCCCGGATCCTGTACTTCGACCTCGACCATGGCCCATCCTTTTTCCAAGCATCCTGTCCTGGCAAGTCGCTCGATTGGGCCTTCAGCTTTGGACAGGGGCTCCGCACCGGGAACAGAGGGTTTCCTCCGGCTCGAGCTTCTGACCGCAAGAAGCGCACTGGAGTGCCTCGGTCTCTTCTTCTTCCTGGGGGAAGGCCCGAACAAAATCCTCGACGATTCTTTCCGCCCGCTCTTTCTCGGTGATCGGCACTTCCACGCGGCCCCATCCCTTCTGCGCCACGTAGATGCCGTCATAGGCGGTATCCAGGAAAGTCCGGATCAGAACCGGGATTCCCTCCTCCTCCAGGGCGACCTTAAGACGATCCGCCTCGAAGGCGTTCCGGGCGATCATGACCGAGACGAAATCGGCTTTTCTGAGGGTTTCCATGGAGCGTCGCTCTTCATCCTTCCGGAGTCGATACTCGGTCTCGGAAATCAGGTTCACCAGGCAATCCGAGCAGGTATCGATTCCGTCCTCGTACTCGGCTTCGCACTCAGGGCAATACTTCATCCCGGCCTCCTCGGCGGATCCTGCCTTTTTAGGGTCAGCAGATCCGGCGCAAGCCCTTTCGGTATCTTTCGGGCAGCTTCTGGTACAACGAAAGTCCCTCCCGGAAAACCTGCCGGTATGCCTCTGGAAGGTCTTTCAGGACCTTGGCGGGATTTCCGGCCACGATCTTACCGGCAGGGACCACGAACCCCGTGGCCACGACCGCTCCGGCAGCCACCATCGAGTCCCTTTCCACGGTCACGCCCTGGAGAAGCACGGCGGCCATTCCCACAACCGCCCCGGGCTGGATCCGGACGTCGTGGAGAACCGCGCCATGACCCACGATCACGTCTTCTTCGATCACGGCTCCCATTCCAGGGGTCACGTGGATTACGCAGTTTTCCTGCACGCAGGAACCTGCACCCACCTGAATCGAAGCGAAATCGGCCCGAATGACCGCTCCTGCGCCGATGAAACACCTGTCGCCCACGGTCACGTTGCCGATGAGAACCGCTTCGGGATGAACAAACGCCCCTGGGGAAACCTCCGGACAGGAATCTTCGAAAGCGTATATGGGCATTGAATGCCTCCCCTTTTCCTCCACCGCTGCGAACCGTTCGTTTGATCACGATAGCCCACGACCCGCGGAGATGCAATTAGGGGAGTGAGCCTGGAAGCGGGCCCGGGCGAACCAGCCTAGGGGCGGGTGCAGGAAGAAAAGATCGAAGGCGTCCTCAGTTCCAGAATCGGAACCGGATAGGGATGTTTCCGGGGCAGACCAGGACAGGGCGGCAGACGACGGCGCCGGAGAGGATCTCAAGGCAGAAAAGCGGGTGCGGCAGCAGGGTGTCGCGATTCTCTTGGCTCGGCGTTCCTTTTTTGGAGAAAAGCCCGGCCGCACAGCCGGGACAGGTTTCAACGCTACTCGGAATCGAGCTCCCAGCCCACGACCCGGTAAGCGCCTCTGAACAGCCCGTTGAGCACCGGGCCGTCGGTCAGATCCAGGACCCCGTCCGGCTGAAGCCGGATCCAGGACGGCGACTGAGTCGAGTCGACCATCTTCATGGGTCCGACGTCCACGAGGAAGAGTTCGTCTGCCGTGGGCACCAGGATCTCAAGATAAAAGAGCCAAATGAGGATTGCGTCTCCTCTTGTCAGAAGTCCGTCTGGGGCGCCGACCGGATACACGTCTCCGGGCGACAGGGTCTCTTCTACATAAACCTTAACCGAATCGGCCGGACTTCTCGCCTGCCCGTTCGAAACGGTAAGCTCGAAGACGTACTCCCCAGGCACGCTCGGAAAGAACTTGGGGAACGCGGTGTTCGTGTCCAGCAGAACGACCGTTGCAGGCCCGCTGACCTGCTTCCAGGAATAGGTGATGTCCAGGTTGTTCGGGTCGTAACTTCCGCTTCCGTCGAGTACAGCCGGGCCGCTAAGGGGCGCCAGAAAATCCCTGCCCGCCCTGGCCACGGGCTGGTCCACAGGTCCGCCGCGGATTTTCACCTTAATCTGGTCAGGCGCGCTCCAGACCTTGCCGTCGGACACGGTAAGGGAAAAGATGTAGTCCCCGGGCTCAACTCCGTTAAAGCGGCAAACCGCGCTCGTCGGCCTGTCGAGAACAACGGCCGGGCCTGACTCCTGCTTCCAAAGGTATGCCAAAGGATCCCCGTTCGGATCCCAGCTACCGGATCCGTCCAGGCGGATCGTGACGCCCGGATTCCTCGTCTGGTCCGGCCCCGCGTCCGCCACCGGAATATTGTCCCCTGGATCGAGAGGGTCCAAGCCCTCCTGGGCCTCTTGCGAGTCGCTCACGCCGTCCCGATCCGTGTCCGGATCCCGGGGATCCGTACCCAGCGACGCCTCCTGGCGGTTGGACAGCCCATCCTGGTCCGCGTCGCCGTCTGCGTCAGCCGGATCGAATGGATCGAAGCCGTTGGCAGTCTCCCAGGAGTTCGGCATTCCATCGCCGTCCGTGTCCGTGGGCGTCCCTTGAAGAAACACGACGACCTTTTCCGAGGGATCCGAATAAGGGCCGGCACCGTAAGCGTCACAAACCGCCCTCACGCGAACCTGGTACACGGACTGGTCCTGAGCATCGAAGGTGTAGCTCACGGGCCTGGTCCCGTTCGGAGGGATCGACGAGGCGACCGTCCTGTACGCCCGGCCGTCTCTGGACACCTGGAACTCGTACCTGTCCACGCACCCTGAAGCAGGATCCCACCGAAAGGTGAGTCTGTCCTGGTTCACGTAGATCTCGCCCCGGGCCTTGTCTGCGTAAAGCCCGGAGAAAAAGGAAAGCAACGACAGGAGTCCGAGGCCCGCTGCGTAAGCTCTTTTTGACATTCTTGTTTCCCTCAAGGCAGATCGGTTTGGACCGGGTCGTTATTAGAGAGCAAGGGGGGTGCCAAAAGAAGCAGGCTCTCGCGAAAGGGGCACCCGGACGCTGTCTTGAGAGATAACCTGTTTTCGTACAAGATAAATTCGGATCACACCCACGTGGCAATGAGCTGAAACCGAGTGCACGATAAGCACGGGACGGAAGAATTTTCTGTAATTTCCTCTTGCAAGGCTGTAAACGAGGGCGATCCCGATATCGGTGCCAGCTCATAGGGGCACTCTCCAGGGCTTTCCCCGCAGGATTGCCTCTGGGCCCCGAGCATGATATTTTTATGTAAATATAGACGATTGGCAAGGGAATTTTTAAGAAAAAGTTGAAATTTTTGTGATGTTTCACCCCATACGTCGATTCTATCTTGTTACGGCGGCTCTAGCCTGGCTACTCCTGGCGGGTCCGCCGGTACTTCGCGCAGACGCCTCATCCACTGAGAAACTGACCTTCCTCAATCTGAGCGACCTTCATTTCGCAGCCGAAGGAGAGCCGCCAGCCCAGGACGGCTTCAATCTCTCCCGGTCGATTGGAGGCCAGCTAAAAGCGCTGGTAGAAGAGTTCAACTCAGACGATACCCTGGATTTCGTGGTCCTCACCGGAGATCTCGTCGTCGAACCCTCGGAATCGAACCTGCGAGAAGTGCGCCAGATCCTGGACGGCCTGCGCGTGCCATACTATGCGGTGCCTGGCAATCATGACATCCCAAGCAGGAAATCCCGGGACGCCGGCAAGACCGGGGCTGCCTCGTTCGCCAGCGTTTTCCAGGGCCGCGGGCCTCTAGGGGGACGCTCGTTCTGGTCTTTGGACCCCAAAAAAGGCTGGCATCTTGTAGGGCTCGACAGCACGATCCGCGGCACATGGGAAGGCAGGATCGGGGCTGAGCAACTCCGCTGGCTGGAACAAGACCTTCTCGCCAACCTCGGCAAACGGACCATCGTGCTGTCCCACCACGGGCTGATCGCCCACCATCCGTGGGACGGGCAGGGCTCCTGGAAGGGATACATGGCGGGCAATGCGGAAGAGGTCCGGGGCATCCTGGAGCGGTACCGGGATGTCATTCTGGTCGTGACAGGCCATCACCACCTGTGCAACCACCGGTCCTGGAATGGAATCGAGTACGTAAGTTCGCCTGCGCTGGCCTCCTGGCCCTGCAGGTACGGCCGCTTCGCGATCGAGGGGGACCGACTCGAGTTCTCGACCCATCCGATCCCCTCGAGCACCCTGGTGGAGAAGGCGAAGCAGAACCTATTGAATTACAAGCCGATTCGTGGTCTTTTCCCGGCAGGACCGGAGCAGGACAAGATTCTTTTGGACCTTTTCGTGGGGCCGGAAAGACTCTGCCTGGATCTCTCCCCGGCTCGACAGTCCGCTTCCGGCAGAAAAGGCCCGTAAGATATCTGTTGGAGGAGCGGTCCCTGGGAAGCCTTGCCGGCTTTGTCCTGAGTCTCGTTTGGCGGTCCTTCGCTTTCGCCCCCTGCTGTGCTAGAATTTTTAAAAAAGGAGCGTTACGCACCTGCCGCAACAAGCCCCGAATCGATTTCCTTCATCTTTCTTGCCGCCAAAGAGAAAACGAGACCCTATGGAAGCACAAGACCTTGTCAAGGTTGAAATCCCACATCCTGACGGATGGCGCCTGAAGCCCGAGCAGCTCAGGTGGACGGTGGACCCTCTGTCTCTGCCTTTTGAAACCACCAAGGAAATCAAGCCCGGCCCCCGCTCGTTCTGTCAGCCCAGGGCGGAGCGGGCCCTTAGGGTGGGGATCCAGATGAAAAACGCCGGGCACATCTTCGTCTGCGGCCCTGCGGGCACGGACCGCAGGGGCCTCATCGAGGAGGCTCTCCGCCAGCCCGCAGCTCGAGAATCGAACGGGGATCTCTCGGATTGCCTTTTTGCGCCCAGCCTTGATGACCCCTGCAGGCCGACCTGGATTTTCGTTCCGCCCGGGCAGGGCCGAGCCTTCATCACCGCGATCGAGGATGCCGTGCGGGCTGCCCTGGCTTTTGCGAGGGATTTTGCGGGGCGGAAACTCAACCGGAGGGGAAACAGGCCCCTGGAGAGCATGAGCAGAGAGTTCCGGCAGGAATTCGGCCGATGGCTTGATGCCCGATTCCGGCGGCTTAAGAGCCAGTTTCAGAGCCGAGAAGCGCACCGGTATCTATCCTCCCTGCACAAGGCCCTCGCAGGGGATTTGGAGAGAGAATTGTTTTTCCTCTTACAACCCCAATGCGAGGGCCGTTCCGCCCAGGGAGCCGGACACAGGGAAGACGCCTGCGACCAAGATCTGTGGCATTTGTACCGTCCCCAGCTTATGGCGGAAAGGCTCGACAACCGGCCTCCGGTCGTGTTTGAACCCAACCCCACTCTCTACAACCTTTTCGGATATTATGTGCGGCCGGCCGATGCCCTCTGCTCTTCCCGGGGCCCCATCCACTTTCAGGCCGGGTCGCTTCTCAAGGCCAACGGCGGATTCCTGATCCTGGATTTTGAAGAGGTGGCCGGGGAGCCCCATGTCTGGAAGCACCTCAAGCGCTGCCTGGAATACGGCATACTGGAATTCCCGATTTTGGAACAGGGCCTCGGAACGGAGGGGTTTCCGCCAAGACCAGAACCCATTCCGCTTCAGACCAAGGTCATCGCTTGGGGCGACGAAATCCTTTACCAGGAGTTTTGCGACCACGATCCAGATTTTTGCAAGATCTTCAAGTTCCGGGCGGACCTCGACAGCCAGATCGCCCGCTCCGAAGAGCATATGGAGGCCTACCTGCAGTTCCTCCGGCACCTATGCGACAAAGAGGGCCTGCCTCATTTTCACAGGACCGCCGCGGCCGTTTTTCTCGAAGCCGGCGCCGAGCTTGCGGGGAAGCAGAACAAACTTTCGGCGCGGTGGGAAGAACTTGCGGACATCGCAAGGGAGGCGGCCTTTTGGGCCCAAGAGGAAGGGGAAACCTTGGTCTTGCGCCGCCACGTGGAAAAATCTCTGCAAGAAATGAAGTACCGCAGGAACCTGCCTGAGGAACAGCTTCAGGAATACATCGACGACGGATCGATTCTCATCCAGACCCAGGGAGCCGTGGTCGGCCAGGTCAACGGGATCACCCTGTACGACACAGAGGATTACACCTTCGGCAAGCCCTGCCGCATCACCGTTCAGACCGCCTTGGGCCGCTCAGGGGTCATCAACATCGAGCGGGAGGCGAACCTGAGCGGAAAGATCCATGACAAAGGAGTTCTGATCCTTTGCGGTTTTCTCCGGGACCGTTACGCCCAGGACAAGCCTCTGAACCTGAGCGCGAGTCTCTGTCTCGAGCAGTGCTACACGGACGTGGATGGGGACAGTGCCTCCCTCGGGGAGGTCTGCGGCCTCTTGTCGAGCCTGGCCGGGGTGCCGCTCCGGCAGGGGATCGCGGTAACCGGCGCGATCAGCCAGAAAGGCGAAGTGCAGCCCGTGGGCGGCGTGAATGAAAAGATCGTCGGGTTTTTCGAACTCTGCCGCCGCAGGGGGCTCACAGGGGAACAGGGGGTCCTCATCCCGAGCCTGAACGTACAGGATCTGATGCTTCCCGCCGAAGTCATCGAGGCTGTCCGGCAGGAGAAATTCGCGCTTTACGCGGTCCAGACCGTGGATGAGGCCATGGAGATTCTCACCGGGCTCCCTGCCGGCCAAAGACAACAGGACGGCACTTACCCACCCGGAACGCTCAACCGGCTCATCGACGACCGGCTCTGGCAGCTCTCCAAAACGCTCAGGGACTTTTACGGAGACGGCGGGGACTACGAAGAAGACGAAGACGGCTCGTTCCCTCCGGAACCTGAATAGGAGACGCTCCTCCGGTCCTCTGCAGACCAGATCTTTCCCGAGCCGAAGAGCTCCGAGGAGATCCCATGGAGACCCCGCCAACACAAGCGCAGGAGCCCAAAAGGGCGAGCTGCCGCTTGCCTAGAGGACTCGCCTTGGCAATCGGCAGCCTGCCGCACCGAGACCCGGATGCCGCGGTCCGGGTCATGCTGGAGACCTGTGTGGAGGCCCCATGTTGGCCTCAGCTTCCTTCTTTGGGCTTTCAGGAAACCATGATCGCCCAGTTCGCTGAAGGGATCCCCTGCATCCGGATCGATCGGGACAAAGGAACAGTGATCTTCGAACGGCCAGAGGATCAGTGGGAAAAGCTTTCTTCTTTTTATGAGCGCTTTCTCCTGGCAGAGCAGACCGGAGACCGTAGCGCCTTTGCGATCTCGGCTGGCCGTGCCAAGGGGTTTCACGCCTTCACGGAAAAACTTTTTGAGTCTGGCTCTGGCCCGCGATTTCCTTTCGTGAAAGGCCAGATTACGGGGCCTCTCACCTTCGGACTTTCCGTTCACGACGAACAGGGCCTGCCGGCTCTTTATGACGACACGCTCGGCGATGTGATCCCCAAGGCTCTTCTCATGAAGGGCCTGTGGCAGCTCGACCGGCTCCGTCCCGCGGCCGGGCAGACGATTCTGTTCGTGGACGAGCCCGTGCTGGCCTCCTTCGGGTCAGCGGCCATGATCAATCTCTCCCGCGATCGGGCGGTCGGCTTTCTTCGTCCGCTGGTGAAGGCCCTGCAGGCGGCCGGCGCCCTTGTGGGCAGCCATTGCTGCGGAAACACGGACTGGAGTCTCCTTGCAGAGGCAGGCGTGGACATCCTCAACTTCGACGCTTATCTCTACCGGGAATCGGTGGGCCTCTACGCCGAATCCGTAGACGCGTTTCTGGCTCATGGAGGTTACCTAGCTTGGGGCATCGTCCCAAGTGAAAGAAGACATCAGGGCCGCACTGCGCGGGAACTGTTCGACCTGCTTTTGGAAGGGGTTCGCTTTCTGGCCGAAAGAGGAATCTCCAGGGATCTTTTGGTGGAGCGCTTGATTGTGACAACAAGCTGCGGACTCGGGCTGCTGACCGAACCCGAAGCCGAGCACACCATGGCCCTTCTTAGAGATCTCTCGGAAGCAATCCACCTGGGTCTTTAGGGCCGCGATCCTGGTTCTGTACGCCCCATGCGGTTTGGACTGGGCTTATGCCGGGACCCATCAAAGCAGTCGCGCCTGCAGCGAATTCTTGGGCTTCTACCCACCGCCGCACTGTCCAACGATGACCGGCAGGAGGACCGCGTTTCCACCTACTGTAATTGTCGTAAGGGTCCCGAGGGAGCTTTTCCACGGCTGGAATGACTTGATTCTGCGGCGGGAGGTTCGAAAGGCTGGGGGAGGTCGTTTCCCAGCGCCGTCACGAGAGGAAGGAGAGCATCTTTCCCCGGAGGCGCAAGACCGCCTTGGTGTGGATTTGCGAGATCCGGGACTCCGTGATGTTGAGCACGTCGCCGATCTCCTTCATATTGAGGTCCGCGTAGTAATAGAGCGAGATAACGATCCGCTCTTTCTCGGGCAGGGCCTCAATCGCCTGCTGGAGGACCTGGCGCATCCGCCTCAGGTTCAGGTCCCGGTAGGGATCGGCACCCTTCCAAAAGTCCGATGGGATCTCTCCCCGAGTTCCGTCCAGTCTCTCCCGGCCCGTGATGTCTTCCCAGTTGAGAACCGAAATCGACCGGACCCTGTCGAGAAGCTTGTAGAAAGCCTCCCGGTCCAGGTCGAGGGTCTTCATGACTTCTTCGTCCGTGGCGGCCCGGCCGAGTTTTTGCTCGAGCTCGGCATAGGTCCGGCTGAGCTGATTGGCCTTCTGTCTCACGGATCGCGACACCCAATCCTGGGCCCGCAGTTCGTCCAGGATCGCCCCCCGGATCCGAAACTCGGCGTAGGTCTCGAACCGAACGCCCTTGTCCGGATCGAATTTCTCGATTGCGTCCATAAGCCCGATGACCCCGGAGTTGATGAGGTCGTCGAGCTCGATGTGGCTGGGCAATCGCATGGCGATCCGCAGCGCGAGATGCTTGATCATGGGAGCGTACTGCTCGATCAGCCGGTCGCGCTCCTTAAGGGGTACCTTGGGCTTAGAGCGGCTCTTGCGGGGGGACGAAGTGACGGCTTTTCCGGTCAAGAGGCGGGTTCCCTTCTTCACGCTCCCGTCAGATGCAACAGGGAGCATAAAACCAACGTGCCGCCGGGCAAACTTGTCCTGGGCGGAGCTGAAAAGCCCCTGCAAAGCTCTTTGTCAAAATAGGAAATTCCCTTCTCCCTGTCAATCGGACCGCCCGGCCGGTGCTCTATCCGCCGGGGTTCTCTCTGCCGCGGCCGGGCTTGGGGTCTGAATTTCCCGTCCCAATTCGTGAATCCCCGTAAAGCTTGCGGTACCAGAACCAGCCCTCGAGCACTTTCCTCACATAGATACGGGTTTCCTTGTAGGAGATGCTCTCCACGAACTCGTCCTGCTCGGCCGCTGGCATAGCGGCCTTCCATTTCTCTACGGCCTCGAGTCCGGCATTGTACGCCGCCAGCACGTGGGGCCAGCAGGCACGGAATCGTTCGACCAAGCCGGAGAGATAGGCAGTCCCGATTCGCAGGTTGACTTCGGGATCTTCCAGAAGGGCCGTCCGAAATTCTGCAAGACCCAGTTCCCGTGCGACCCGGGAGCCGGTCGCAGGCATGAGCTGCATGAGCCCCACGGCGCCGGCCGGGGAGGAGATGTCCGGAACGAACAAGCTTTCCTGCTTCATGAGGCCCAGAACGAGGAACGGGTCTAAACCTCTCTCGAGGCATCGATCTCTTACAAGGTCCCAATAGGCCAGGGGATAGACCCCATGGCGGACCACAGCCGGAATCTGCGCCAGAACGTCGGGCTTTTCGTGTAACTCCGCCAGCCGAAGGGGGGACCACAGGGGCAGCGCGATCCGCAGGGCCTTCGGATACGCTCCGGCCCATGCGTAGGACTCGATCCAATGCTCTGCAGGCAGATCCCGGAGGCCTGGCCTGAGCCTGAGCCAGTCGAGTCTTTCGGCCGCGTCTCGGACCAGGCCGACATCGATCAGGACCGGCAAGACCGGATCCGGAACCCGGCAGGAAAGTTGAGGGGTCGACAGGGAGAGCAGAATTCTCGGATCCGGCGACCCATCGAATCCCAGCACAAGGGGGCCGCCGCGCAGACGGTTTTCGGCCAGGATTCCATAGTAATCGGCCGGCCCGTCTCTCAGGATCTCGCTATAGAGTGCCCGGCCGGTCTCGGGGTCGCCGGATTTCTCAAGGCAGCGGGCCTCCCAGTACAGAGCGCGACTCTTTTCCACGCCCTCCGGCCACAGCCCTCTTGCCAGGCATTCCCTCAGATGCCGAGCGCAGGTTCCATACTCGCCCAGGAGATACAAGCACCAGCCTTCCCACCATCCTGCCTCTGCTTCGACAGCCGTCTTGGGGAACAGAAACCGAGTTCTGCGGAACTGCTCGACCGCTTCGAACAGATTGCCCTGCTCCAAAAGGATCCGGCCCATTATGAAGGACGCCCGTTGAGCTTCTTCTGTGTCCGTGTGGTTCTCCAGGAGCGCCCGTAGGATGGAAAACGCCTGAGCGGCCTGATTCCGATTCCACAAGGCGGAGCCCACAGAAAGCATGGAGCCCACCGCTTCCGGAGAGCCCGGAAATCGTTTGGTGAGAAGATCGAGTTCTTTCTGGGCCTCCGCCGCTCGACCTGTTCGGAGAAGAGCCCGGATCAGCCCGGCCCGCGCCTCCCGTTCCGCCTCGGCTTCAAGGCGGTTTGCAAGCAGGGCCCGATAAAGAGCCAGGGCCTCTTCATAGGCCTGCTCCTGCGTGCAGAGAAACGCCTCCTCGAGCCGGGCAGCGACAGGCCCACGTGCGTCGAGGCCGGGTTGGCTGCTCAGGATTTGATTCTGCCTCTTCTTGGCCTGGCGGGCCTCGGGCGACAAAGGCCAATTCCGCCGGACCCGCAGGTACTGGTCGAGAGCGGCCGAAAGGTTCCCTTGCGCTTCGAGGGCCCGTCCGAGGAGGAGGCGGACGCCAGCCCGGTCCCGAATTTCCAGAAGGGCCTGGCACGCTTCCCGAGCGGCCCCGAAGGCTCCGGTCTCCACGAGACCTTCGGCTTCGACAACCTTCACTCGATCCAAGAGAGGACTCTCGGGAAAGCGCTTCAAAAAGCGGCTGGCTTCCTCCAAGGCTTCGGACGGTCGCCCCGCCTGCCGGAGAGACTCCATCAGGTAGTATCGGCCGTATTCCTCCCACGAGGGCCCTGCATCCAGGCCGGATTGCCGGATCCACTCGGCGGCCTCGCTGAACCGGCCCTGCCGGAAGGCGGCCAAGCCCCTGCGAAACCGGTCGAGCGCCGCAGCCTGGCCCGTCTCAGATGGAGGCTGAGCCGGCACGGGCTTTAGGCAAAGGAAAAAGGTACTGGCCGCAACCAAGAAGGCCGCCAGGAGCAAGGATGGAAGGCGAAGGAGAGGACCCGAATCTCGAAGGGCGAGCATGCTCGTTGTCTTTTGAACCCGGATTTGTTATATAAGGCGATTGGCGGAGGCGTTTTGGATGAAACTTACCGACCTGCTTGCTCCACATCTTATCAAGTTGGATCTCCAGTCGTCCACAAAGCCGGAAGTCATTCGAGAACTCCTCGAGCTTACCGAGCTTCCCCCCGAGCAGAAATCACTCCTGTTCGACATGATTCTCCAGAGAGAGGAACTCGGTTCCACCGGTCTGGGCAATGGCCTGGCGATTCCCCACGGCCGGTCTGTGATCGTAGACAGGCTTCATGTCGCCTGCGGTGTCTCCCAGAAGGGAATCCATTACCAGGCCCTTGACAGAAAAAAGGTTTATCTTTTGTTTCTCCTGGTGGCGCCGCACCGGGAAGTGTCCAATCAGTACCTGCCCTTGCTGGGGAGCCTGGCCAGACTCGGCAGCGACCCGGACAAAGTCGCCACGCTCCGCAAGGCCAAGACGCCCCAGGAGTTTCTTCAGTTTCTGCACGCCCTGGAGCTTTAACCAACGAAGACGAAAGAGCCGTTCAATTCCATGGACAAGGAACTCGAGCTGCTCATCAAGCTTCACGATCTCGACATGATGATCCGCGATGCGAGCGAGGAGCGTTTTGCGAGCGAGGAGGAAGGCCTGGGCTTTGTCTTTCGCAACCTCGAATCTCTCCGAGAGGCCCGCGCATCCCTCAGAAGCAAGATCTCGGAGGCCCGTCTCAACCACTACGACCGGTTGTTTGCCAGGTTCGGACGGGCCATCGCGCCTGTCAACAACGGCGTCTGTTACGGGTGTTTTCTGCAGCTGCCCACCCTTTTCGTGCAGGAGTGCAGGGGGAACGAGAGCGTGGAGGTCTGCCCGAAGTGCAGGAGATTCCTTTACTGGCTGTGACGGGCTGGCCGCCTGCGGCGCGCATCCTGGTTGACGCCGGGGTTCAGGTTCTGGTATCCATTCAAAAGGGAAGCGTTTCCTTCGAACATCCCACCGGTCGCGGCCCGGGGGACTTGCCCGGGTAGACGCACCCAGCCGACAAGGGATGCGGATCCAGTATTTCTGAGAGCGAGTCGCAAATGGAAACCAAGCAAGGAACATGGGAGGCCAAGACCGGCTTGGCCCGAATGCTTAAGGGCGGCGTGATCATGGACGTGACCACCCCAGAGCAGGCGAGGATCGCCGAGGACGCGGGAGCCTGTTCGGTCATGGCCCTTGAGAGGGTGCCGGCAGATATCCGCGCAGAGGGGGGCGTGGCCCGAATGGCGGACCCTGAGGTCATCATCCGCATTCAAGAGGCGGTCACGATCCCGGTCATGGCCAAGGTGCGGATCGGGCACTTCGTGGAGGCGCAGATTCTGGAGGCCCTGGAGATCGACTACATCGACGAATCCGAAGTGCTCACGCCCGCCGACGAAGAACATCATATCGACAAGCATGCGTTCAAGGTGCCTTTCGTGTGCGGCTGCCGCGACCTTGGAGAGGCTCTGCGGAGAATCGCCGAAGGGGCGGCCATGATCCGGACCAAGGGAGAGGCTGGCTCGGGAGACATCGTGGAAGCTGTCCGGCACATGCGGAAAGTCCAGGCCCAGATCCGCTGGTTGAAAGGTTTGCGGCCCGAGGAACTCTACCATGCCGCCAAGGAGCTCGGAGCGCCGTATCCCCTGGTGGAAACCGTTGCCAGAACCGGAAGCCTGCCCGTGGTAAACTTTGCCGCCGGGGGAGTCGCCACCCCCGCGGATGCTGCTCTCATGATGCAGCTTGGCGCGGACGGCGTGTTTGTGGGATCCGGTATCTTTAAGTCCGAAAACCCGGCCGCCCGGGCCAAAGCCATCGTGGAAGCGACAACGTATTTCGACGATCCGGTCCGACTTGCCCAAATCTCCCGCGGGCTGGGCTCAGCCATGAAGGGCCGGCAGGCGGCTGGCTTGCCTGAGGCCGAGCGGCTCGCCGTGCGCGGGTGGTAGGCGGACGCTCAGCGCGCACCCTTTTCCCCGCCCCACATCGGCGTCGCCGGGAGGCGCTTGCAGGAAATACGCGAATGAGGATCGGCGTGCTCGCCCTACAGGGGGCTTTTCGCGAACACAAGGAAGCGTTCGGCCGAATCGGCGTCGAAGCTTGCGAGGTCCGTCTGCCGGAAGATCTCAGAACCTGCGACGGCATCGTCTTGCCCGGCGGAGAGACCACCGCCCAGCGGAAGCTGGCCCAGGAGCACGGCCTTTGGGAAGCCTTGGCCGACTTTGGCCGCCAGGGCCGCCCCATTCTTGGCACGTGCGCCGGACTCATCCTGCTGGCCAAAAGAGTCGACGGAGCCGAGGGCCTGTCACTCAACCTCCTGGATGTGGATGTGCTTCGGAACGCTTACGGAAGGCAGATTTTTAGCTTCGAGACCTCTCTGCCCGTGCAAGGGCCCAGCACCTCCTTCTTGAACGGAGTTCCTTTCCAGGCAATTTTCATTCGGGCCCCTAAAATCTCCAGGGTGGGCCCTGGCGTGTCGGTTCTCTTCGAGTTGGAGGGAGAGCCCGTCGCGGTCAGGCAGGGAAATGTCGTGGGCCTGGCATTTCACCCCGAGCTCACCCTGGATGACCGGATCCACAGGTACTTCCTAGAACTCGTGCGTAAAGCAGGCGTGGAGAGAAAAGTCGCCTAGGCCTAGCGCAGTGTCCACGCCCCGGGACAGCCCCGCGGCAAGGGACCGTCAGTGAGGCCCGGACCGGTCGCGCAACCCCCTGCGGATTTCTTCGAGAAGCCTTCCGGCCGCTTCGACAGGATCGGCAGCCTGGCGAATGGGACGGCCCACGATCACGCAGTCCGCCCCCCGGAGTATGGCGTCATAAGCCGTGGCGGCCCGGCTCTGATCGTCCCCTGACACCCGGACACCTTCGGGCCGGATTCCGGGCACGAAAAGAAGAAAGCCGGGGCCGAACCGCGCCCGCAGCTCGGCCACCTCGGCAGCCGAGCACACCACACCCGCGCATCCCCCTTGCTGGGCGATGGATGCCCGGAGCAGCACAAGATCCTTGAGGGAGAGGTCTGCCCCATAACCGAGCTTTTCCAGGTCCGGTTCTCCCAGGCTCGTCAGAACCGTGATCCCGAGAAGCTTTGGTCCCTTCGTGAGAACCGGGGGCCCATTCTGTCCCCTGCTCTGCCAAAGGGCTTCGGCGTGGACCGAAAGGAACTCCACAGGGAGCAAGCTTGCCGATCTCAGGGCGCCTTGGACTGTCCTTGGAATGTCATGGAACTTGAGATCGAGAAAGATCCTTCGAGCGCCCCGGTCCTTAAGCTCCTCGAGCAAATCCGGACCTTCCCTTACGAAGAGCTCCAGCCCGACCTTGAAGAGGCCGACCACGTCGGACAGGCCCGTGACGAAGTTCCCAGCCGCGGCCCTGTCCTGTACGTCCAGAGCGAAACAAAGGCATTCCCTCGGGTCTTGCATGTCCTGGGCTCCGGATTTCGTCAAATGTATCGCTCGGCCAGAAGGCGGATCTTCTGCTCCAGCTCCTCCGGGGAGGCTGCGCCGATCCTCCCCCGCAGGGCCTCCGCCTCCAAGCGGAGATCCTGCCTTTCCAGGTCCTCGAGGGACCGAAAGAGCCCGAGCCGTCTGCCGAGCTGGAAAAGGAGGCGCTCCTCTTGCGGCAATGCGAGAAACCGGTCGATGGAGGCCAGGATTCTCAGTTTTTCCTCCGGGAGCTGCCCTTCCACTTCCTCAAGAAGGTTCAGCATGTGGTCGCTCGCCACATAGCTGGTGATGCCGTCGAGATTCTCCACGAGGAGCCGGATCTCCCGCACGATTTCCTCATCGTTCAGTCGCTCGAACTGCCCGGACTCCCACTTCTGCCTGAGGGGTGTGCCCTGAGGCAGCGCCAGGGACCTCAGCCGGATGAAATTCGGATTGATGGCGTTAAGAACCCGGGCCGTCTCCCGGGCGTGAACTTCGGACAGCGCGCGGCCACCCAGGCCCGGCATGACATATTCCGAAAGCTCGATGCCGGCCTCCACTACCCTGCGGCCCCCTTCGATATGCTGGGCCGCCGTCGTGCCTTTGCGCACAAAGGTCAAGACCTCGTCACTTCCGGATTCGAGGCCCACATGGATGCGGTTGAGCCCGGCCTCGCGAAGGATCTTGAGATCGTCGCGAGACTTTCGCGCCAGGGTCTGGGAACGGGCGTAGCTCGTGACCCGCCGCACCTTCGGGAACTTCTCTTTCAAATATGTCAGGATCTCGGCAAGATCCGAGGTCTTGGCCACCAGGCTGTTTGCGTCCTGCAGGAACACGCTTTCCTGGCCGTAATAGACCCACAAGACGACGTTGCGGAAGCTGTCGCTCGATTCGGGATCTTGGAGCAGAGCCTGCGCAAGGCCGCCATCCAGATGGCCGGCCCGCCCGGTCTTCCAGGCGAGCTCCCGGATGCGCTCCACCATCTCGCTGGCCGTGTCGATATCCTTCTTTACGTCTTCAACCGGCCGGATGGAAAAGGTTTCGTTCTTGTAAACCGGGCAAAACTCGCACCGGTTCCACGGGCAGTTCCGGGTCACCCGCAGAAGAAGGCTTCTTGCCTCGCTTGGCGGCCGGATCGGTCCTTGTTCGAATTCTAGACGCATGGGAAAACCGTTTCCGACAAGAAAGACATCTTATAGGTGAATAAGCCGCCGAACCGGCGGCGCACTCACCTGAGGGTCCCCTTTCAGAATAACGCAGAGCCGCTTTCTGGGAAAGGCCCTCTGCCGGTTCGGCCGCTGGCCAGCCCTTCGGGCACCAGCGGGGGGCAACCTGGTGCCGTACCCGCTCGGGGTTTTTGATGGGAAGAACCGCCCCTTTCTGGCTACCCGCCGGATCTGCTAGGATTTTTCCGCGGGTAGGTGGCGGCGGTTGTGACGTTCCCAGGCAAAGGGAGGAAATCGGAATGGATCTTAGGGGTACTCTGGAACTCGCTTCGGGCAAAATGGTCTCTTTCTACCGGCTCAGAGCCCTGGAAGAGGAGGGAATCGCCGAGATCGGCCGGCTGCCCTTTACGATCCGCATCTTCCTTGAGAATCTGATTCGGAGCCACGAAAAGGGGCTGGTTCCTTGGGAAGAGGTTGTAAGACTCGCCCGTTGGTCGCCCACGGCCGGGGGCCAGGAAATTCCCTTCATGCCCGCGCGGGTTCTTCTTCAGGATTTTACCGGCGTTCCAGCCGTTGTGGATCTGGCGGCGATGCGGTCGGCCGTTGTTCGCCTGGGAGGAGATCCCGCCCGGGTCAACCCGCTGGTCCCGGCGGACCTGGTCATCGACCATTCTGTTCAGGTCGATTTCTATGGAGTGCCGGAGGCCTTGGAGAAAAACGTGGCCCTCGAATACGAGCGCAACCGCGAGCGGTACAGTCTGCTCAAATGGGCCCAGAAGGCTTTCCGGAATTTCCGCGTCGTGCCGCCCTCCCAGGGGATCTGCCACCAGGTGAACCTGGAAGCCCTGGCCACGGTCGTCCACCTGGACGAGGGCCCGGACCGGGCCGTCGCGTTTCCGGACACCCTCGTGGGGACGGACTCGCACACCACGATGATCAACGGATTGGGCGTGCTCGGGTGGGGAGTCGGCGGGATCGAGGCCGAGGCCGTGCTGCTTGGCCAGCCTTATTACATGTTCGTGCCCGAGGTGTTGGGCGTGAGGCTTTCCGGACGGCTCTCCGAAGGGGCTACGGCCACGGATCTCGTTCTGACCGTGACCGAAATGTTGCGCAAGAAAGGAGTCGTGGGGCGGTTCGTCGAATTTTTCGGACCGGGTCTGGCCGCCCTCACGTTGCCGGACCGCGCCACGGTCTCGAACATGTCTCCGGAGTTCGGGGCGACCGCGGCGCTGTTCCCGGTGGACGCGGAAACGCTCCAGTACCTGCGGCTGACGGGACGGGAAGAAGAAAGAGTCGATCTCGTGGAGCGGTACGGCCGCGCCCAGGGCCTTTTTTTCGAGCCAGGCCTCCTGGAGCCCGAATACAGCGATGTCTTGGAACTTGACCTCGGCCGGGTTGAACCGAGCCTGGCCGGGCCCCGCAGGCCCCAAGACAGGATCGCCCTGGCCGACATGAAGACCCGGTTCCGGTCGGACCTGCAAAAACTCTATGGAAAGACTTCCGCGGATGAAGGCTCCGAGGACTCTTCTGCAGCAGGACAGGCAGGCCTGCGGCATGGCTCGGTCGTCATTGCCGCGATCACGAGCTGCACGAACACATCCAATCCTTCGGTCATGATCGGCGCGGGCCTCCTGGCCCGGAAGGCTGTGGGTAGGGGCCTTCGGGTGGCGTCCCACGTGAAGACGAGCTTGGCGCCGGGCTCCAGAGTGGTTGTAGATTACCTCGAGAAGACCGGTCTTCTTGCAGACCTTGAAACCCTGGGTTTCCATGTCGCGGGATTTGGGTGCACCACCTGCATCGGCAACAGCGGTCCCCTTCCCCCCGCGGTCTCGGAAGCGGTCCGAACCCAGGACCTGGTTGTGGCCGCGGTGCTCAGCGGCAACCGGAATTTCGAGGCGAGAATCCACCCTCAGGTGAAGGCCAACTACCTGGCCAGTCCGATCCTGGTCGTGGCTTATGCCCTGGCCGGCCGGGTGGACATTGACCTCGTCAAGGAGCCCCTGGGGAAGGACTCAAACGGGGCGCCGGTCTACCTGCGCGAGGTCTGGCCTTCCGGAGAGGAAATCCGCGAGGCCGTCCATCGATCGATCTCGCTGTCCATGTTCAAGGTCCGCTACCGGGACATGTACCTCGGAGACGCCAACTGGCAAAGCCTTCCCGTACCCCAAGGCGCGATCTACGAATGGGACCCGGACTCAACCTATATCCGGGAGCCTCCTTTTTTCCAGGACCTTCCGGGAGGCCAGGGGCCGATCCCGGACATCCGAAACGCGCGGGTTTTGGCCTTGCTCGGGGACTCCGTGACCACGGACCACATCTCGCCAGCCGGCTCCATTCCAGCCGACAGTCCTGCGGGTCGCTACCTGATCGGAAGGGGAATCCGGCCCGTGGATTTCAACTCCTACGGGAGCCGGCGCGGAAACCACGAGGTCATGGTGCGGGGGACCTTTGCAAACATCCGCATCCGCAACCTGCTGGTGCCGGGGACGGAAGGAGGATTCACTCGTCATTTCCCGTCCGGGGAGATCATGACCATCTACGAGGCTGCGGTTCGGTACATGGCCGAAGGGGTGCCGCTCTTGGTGATCGGGGGACGCGAATACGGGACCGGAAGCTCCCGGGACTGGGCAGCCAAGGGAACAAGACTCTTGGGCGTGCGGGCCGTGCTGGCGGAGAGCTTTGAGCGGATTCATAGGAGCAACCTCGTCGGAATGGGCGTTCTCCCCCTGGAGTTCCTGCCGGGCCAGACCGCCACCAGCCTGGGTATCACAGGTTCCGAGACGTTTTCCATCTCGTTTCCACCCCAAGGACTTGTCCCGTCCTGCGAAGTCACCGTGACGGCCCAACGGGAAGGCGGAGATTTCGCTTCCTTTCGGGTGCGGGCCCGCCTCGATTCTTCTGGGGAAGTCGACATATATCGTAAAGGCGGGATACTGCCGGCGGTTCTCGACCGCTTGCTGTCATCCGACCGGTCTCTCTAACCCCCTTTTCAAGAGCACGGGGCACCCTGTGAGGGTTTGCTCCGGAAGCCGGCGGGCGGTTGAATTTTTCATTGACGAGACGAGAAAGCTTTTGCTAGGCTCGGGCAGAAGTCGACGCGTCGGACGGTGCTCCTGCGGTGACTTTCCTCCGAGGCGCGGCCTGGCGCGATCCGCGCTTGCGGCAAGGACGCTGCGGATCAGGCCAGGCCGCCGGATTCCCTGCTCCGGCAGGACCGCAACCGCTGGCCGATGCAAGGGCTGAGACTTTCCCTTGTTTGCAAGGAGGAGGGAACTTGGGATGGACCTCAAGACACTTAAACCCAAACTCGGCCGCTGGCTTACCCTCGAAGAGCTCCGAGAGCAATTGAGTCGGATGCCCGAGGAGATCTGCGAGGGGATTCCCATAAACCGCAAACTCCTGGAGACGGCGTCTGAGTTCGTCGAGACGAGAAGAGGGTGGTGGGAACATGCCGACTGGGAGGCGTTCCTGCAGGATCTCCAGGCCAAGGGATACCGGCTTTCCGAGGAACACCGTGCGCCCATCGGAAGCATCCTGGAAATTTTCAAGAAATACTACCATGCAGACAACTTCCAGGCGGTTGCCGAGAAACGCAGAAAAGGCGGTCAGACCCAAAAACTGGCCCATTCCTGAATCGGGGCCTTGTGCGCTTCGGTTCGGCCGGGAGCGATCTCTAGTGTAAAGGATCCCGGACCTGCCGGCAAGCCGCTCACGGTGAGGGCGGCCGAACAAACCCAGTCGGCAGGCCCAGGAAAAGCAACACCAAACCCTCAGCAAGAAGGAGAAGGGCATGACAAGAGACAGGCAAATCATTCTCTCCTTGCTCGGCCTGTGGCTTCTGTTCTGCGCGGCCGCGCCGGTCTTTGCGGACGTTGCTCCGGGAGACGTGATCAACAAGGACACTTGGCAAAAGGCCGAGGGACTTCTGCCCGAGCCTGTCCTGAACTGGATCAAGAAAGGGGACGTGCTCAAGGTGGGCCAGTTGAGCTACAACCCCGGAGAGTTCCTGCCGCCCGCGGCCCTGGAATCGCTCAAGACGAACGTCGGCAAGTATGATCTCGACGAAAAAGGAACCATCATCGACAAGAGTACCGGCAAGGTGCCTGCCTTCATCTCCGGGCTTCCGTTCCCGGAGATCGATCCAAACGATCCCAAGGCCGGTGCCAAGATCATGCACAACAAGAACTACTACACTTACGCCTGCGGGAATCTCGACGTACCGTTCCAGACCACCTGGATCGGCCGCAGCACAGGCTTCGAGCGCAAACTCGACTGCCAGTACCTGGTCTACGTCATGGACGGGGATCCGTCCCACATGGGTGAGCCAAATCCTGAAAGCGTGGAAATGCATTCCATCATCAGGATTCTTGCGCCCTTCGACATCGCGGGCACCAACGTGCTCCTATGGCGTTACAAGGACGACCGTTCGGACAGCAGCTTTACTTACGTGCCCTCGATCCGCCGGGTGCGGCGCATGAGCCCGGCCAACCGTTCCGATGCTTTCGTGGGCTCGGACTTCTGTGTGGATGACGCCTGGGGATACGGAGGAAAAGTGGGGGCCTTCAGTTGGAAGATCGTCAAGAAGGTCGATCAACTCGTGCCTTTCTATCCGACCGAGCCCCTTCCCCTCGAAAAACAGCCTGACGGCTCCTACCGGACCATCAACCCGGGCAAGACCTATCAGCCGATTCCAGGGTTGAAAACGGAAGGGTGGGGCGGAGCTCCCTGGTTCCCGACCAACATTGTGGTCGTGAAACGGCCCACGTACATTCTGGAATGCAAAGCCAACGATCCCTATTACAATTACGGCGTCCAGTATCTGTGGGTCGATGCCGATTTCTTCCAGCCCTCCTGGAAGGTCATCCACGACCGGTCCGGAACCTACTGGAAGGTCGAGTGGCAGCCCCAGGCCGCCTTCGAGACTCCGGACCACAAGGTGCGGCTGATCGGCCTGGCCCTGATGGAGGCTGTGGACGACCGCACGGACCATGCCTGTTGGCTCGATCTCGTCCATCCTGCGAACCAGACGGACTACTGGGACAAGCAGGATCTGAACAACTACTCCCTGGCCGGGTTCCAGAAGCTCTGCAAGTAAGGCAGGGCCAGGCCCGGCCGAACGGGCCTGCCGCACCGCCTCGCCGCCTTCCCCGCCCCGCTCCCCAGGCGGGAGCGGGGAAGGCCTGAGGCTCTGTCCGCAACCTCCCCCTTGGTCTTGGCTGCGGTGCGCGTCCCAAAAGGCCTTTGCCGCTCGCCGAGCGACCCGCGAACCGCCAAGTCTCTCCCCGGTCGCTTTGCAAGCCTTCGAGACTCTCCCGACCTTCCCGCTTTCCAACGCGATTTCGCCGGGGCTTGAAAAATTCCGAGCGTTTGTTCTATTCTTATCGGAGCCCTCCAGGCTCGGGCACGGAGGAGATTCGATCCCTTCTTCGCCGGGATTCGACAACGTCTTGTGCGTGCAGGCTGGATGAAGGCTCAAGTGACCCCACCCCCACAGGAGAAGGAGGAACGGAATGAGCAACAGAACCAACGCAGGTGCAGCAGCCATGATCCTGCTCGGCCTGATTTTGTGCTTGGCCGCGGCAGGAACCGGTTCGGCGGACGTCGCCCCCGGCGACGTAATCAACAAGGACAACTTCGAAAAGGCCCAGGGCCTTGTCCCTGACGCAGTCCTCAACTGGGTCAAGAAAGGAGACGCGAGCCTGGAAGTGGGCCAGCTCAATTTCAACCCGGCCGACTATATGCCTCCGTCCTGCATCGAGGGCTTCGCCGTGAACGACGGCAAGTACGATGTGGACGAGGACAGCGTCCTCGTGGACCGGCAGACAAGGAAGAGCCCGGATTTCGTGGTGGGAATGCCTTTCCCCAAGATCGACCCTGCGGACCCCAAGGCCGGTCCCAAGATCATGTACAACAAAGCGTATTACACGTACGCCGTGGGAAATCTCGTGGTTCCCTTCCAGGCCCTGTGGATCGGCCGGACAACCAAGGTGGAACGCGAGCTCAACTGCGACTACCTGGTGTACGTCATGGACGGCTGGACCGGGGCCAAGGGCCAGAACAATCCGGACAACATCGAGATGTACTCGGTCATCCGGATCCTGGCCCCCTTCGACATCGCTGGGACGAACGTTCTCACCTGGCGTTACCGGGACAAGAGGCCCGACAGCACGTTCACCTATGTGCCGGCCATTCGGAGGGTCCGCCGCATGAGCCCGGCCAACCGCTCCGACGCGTTCGTGGGATCGGACTTCACGGTGGACGACGCCTGGGGCTATGCGGGCAAGGTGAACGCCTTTGAATGGAAGGTTCTCAAGAAGACCGACCAGCTCGTGCCTTTTTGGACCAAGGATCCCCAGCCCCTCACGCAGAACAGCAAGGGGGAATACGAGACGGCGAAGGCGGTCAAGATCTCGACCTGGGGATTCCAGAAGGAAGGCTGGACCGGGGCTCCCTGGTTCCCCATGGATCTCGTTTGGGTCAAACGGCCGACCTACATCCTAGAGATCAGGGCGAAAGACCCGTACTACAATTACGGCGTCCAGTATCTCTGGGTGGATGCGGAATTCTACCAGCCCACTTTCAAAGTCATCCATGACCGCTCTGGCGCGTACTGGAAAGTGGAATGGCAGCCCCAGGCCGCGTGGGAAAGCCCGGACAAGAAAATCAAGCTCATCGGCAACGGGTGCATGGTGGCCACGGACGACCGAAGCGATCACACGACCGTTCTCACCCTGGCCAGCCCGACCAACATCAGCCGGTACTTCTGCCTAATGGACGTAAACGATTACTCCCTGTCCGGCTTCCAGAAACTCTGCAAGTGATTCCGGCAGCCAGCGGGGCGTGACCGATTTTCTTTCCCCCGGCCTTTCGCGAGGCCGGGGGAATTTCTTTCCAGCCCGAGCCAAGATGGACAATCCTCAGAAGAAAAACCAAGGCTACTCGTTCCGTCTGGTCAACATCGACTGTCTCAGGACCTCCACGGACTTCAACGTGATCATGGAACTGGAGGAATCGATCGAAGACCTTCTGCCGTATCTGGCCGCAAGCCTGCCGGGCTGCAGCTACGTCCATGGATCGGGTGTGATCGACCTCATGGACGCTGGCCACATCGTCGGCATTTACCCGGATCGAATCACCATCACCTCGGTCCGCAGCGGTGAGGAGGCGGCCTTCCTTTGCAGGACCTATTTCGATAAAATCCGGCAGGTCCGGACGGACCGAAACTCGATCCAGCCGGTCTACGCGGCCCGCCCGACCCTGACCCTGCTGGATATTTTGAGGGCCCTTCCCAAGACAAACTGCGGGGCCTGCCAAAGTCCGACTTGTATCGCCTTCGCTGCCCGGGTGTTCCGGCGCGAAGCGCCTCTCTCTGGTTGCCCATCTTTTCTGGAGCAGCGCGAAGCGTACACGGCTCTTTTGGAAAAAATGGCTTCTTGCGGGTACCCGGTCCCCTGAAAGCTTCCTGAGGAAGCGCGCTCCAGCTTGATCGTTCCGTTCCAGGGGAGCGGGACGGGCAATGCATTCCGCTGTTCTGGCAGAAGACGTCTTGGACAGACTATTCTGGCTCCCGGGAGGGCCTGCCGGCAGGCCCTACAGGACACCGCTCTCTGTCGCGAACTTGGTCACCGGATGGGGGAGGGTTGGATCCGTGAACACGTTCACGCAAGCAGGCAGGCCTGACCGCAGGGCCCTTTCAAGGGCCGGCCGGATCTCCTCGGGCCTCTCCACAAGCTCGCCGTGGCCGCCCAGGGCCTGGGCCAGGAGGTCGTAGCGCACTGGGCCGAGCTCGCAGGCGCAGACCCGTTTAGGGCCGTAAAGCATTTCCTGGCCGTGCTTGATCATGCCCCAGGCCTGGTCGTTCCCGACAACACACAGGATGGGGAGCCTGTGCCGAACGGCCGTGTCGAACTCCATGCCGTTCAGGCCGAACGTGCCGTCTCCCGAGAGCAGGACAACGGTGCGCTCCGGCTGGGCAAGCTTTGCGGCCAGCGCAAAGGGGAGCCCGACTCCCAGGCATCCAAGGGGCCCGGTTGTCACCACAGAGGCTGGCCTTTCCGCCGGGAAAACCTCGCTTCCCCAAAGCATGATGTCCCCGCCGTCGCAGACGTAAATCGCTTCGGGCCCTGCCACCTCACGCACCTCCTCGACCAGGCGCCTGGGATGGATCGGAAGGCTGTCGGGCGAAAAGCCTTCCCGAGCAGCCCGGGCCGCATCCTCGAGCGTCTGCCGGGCTTGGCGGGCCCAGTCTCGGCCCGGGTTCTCGGGCACGAGCGGTGTCAGGCCCTCAAGGACCGCGCGGATGTCGCCGAACACGCCGATGTCGGGCCCCCGGTTGAATCCAAGTTCGGAGGGTTCAATATCGACCTGAATCACCTGCACCGGCGGCTGGAGCAGCCGGCCGTAAAGGAGCGTGAAATTGAACCGCGTTCCCAAGGCGAGCACCACGTCGGCCTGGCTTAGGACGGAAAGGATCCCCATCATGGGCCCCGCAAGGGCAAGAGGATGGGAGTCGGGCAACACCCCCCGGCCGCCGGTACGGGTGATGACCGGGATTCCGGTTTTCTCTGAGAATCTTTTCAGGGCAGCGGCCGCTCCGGACCAAAGGCAGCCCGAGCCTGCCAGACAGAGGGGTCTGTCGGCTTGAGCGAGGAGCGCGGCCGCCTGTTCCAGCAGCGCGGGCTCTGCCGTGGGCCTGGCCGTGCTTCGATATTGCTCGGGCCATCGAACTTGAGATTCCTCGACCTTCGCAAACAGAACGTCCATGGGAAGTTCCAGATACACCGGCCCGGGTCTGCCCGAAAGAGCGTGGCGATACGCCATGGCCACGTACTCCGGAATCCGGTGGGTGTGGTGGCAGATGCGGGCCCATTTCGTGATCGGCCTGATCAGGGCGAGTTGATCGATGTCCTGCAAGGATCCCCTGTCGTTTTCCAAAAGAGCGCTCCGGCCGCCCAGGACAAGCAAGGGGGAGTTCGACTGGAAGGCATTGGCGATGGCTGTGACGGCGTCCGTGAGACCCGGCCCTGCGGTCACCGCGCACACGCCCATCTGCCCCGTGAACAAGGACCAGCCCTCGGCCATGTGGCCGGCGGCCTGCTCGTGACGGGTGTCCACGATGCGGATGCCTGCGTCAAGGCAGGCGTCGTAAATCGGAAAGAGATGGCCGCCGGCCAAGGTAAAGAGGACCCGCACGCCCTCGCGCTGCAAAGCTTGTACGACCAACTGTCCCCCGGTGCGCTCTGCCATTGTCCCGCTCCTTTCTCAATTCGCCCGCCTCGTGCAGGACTACACTCCGTGGCAATCGATCAGAATCTTCGTGTGACCGGTCCGGTGAAGCGCCTCGAAGGCGTCCGCGATGTCCCTCAAGGGAACCACATCGCTCACGACCACCTCAGCACGGACCGCTCCCCGGGCCAGCAGATCCAGGCACTCTCCGAACTCCCGGTAGTTGTAACCGAAGCTGAAACGGAATTCCGTTTCTTTGAGAAAGCAGGAAAGAGGAAAGACCGTGGCATTTCCTATGGGAACGCCGACAAGCACGACCCGGCCACGCCATCCCGCGATATTCGAGGCCTCCTGCATGGACGAAGGAGTGCCGGCACAGTCGAAGACGTAGTCGGGAAGGCGCCCTGTCCTCGCTGCGACCACTGAGCCCAGGTCTTCGACAGACGGATCCAGGACTGCCTCCACTCCCAGCGCTCGGGCCTTTTCGGCCCGGAAGGCGTCCGGCTCCGAAACGTAGACTCCTGATGCACCGGCTCCTTTCAAGGCAGAGACCGTCAAGAGTCCAATGGGGCCCGCGCCCATGACGGCCGCATGAGCTCCGATCCGGAATCCCGAGAGGTTCACGCCGTGGACAGCGACCGCCCAGGGTTCGTTCAGGGCCGCGGTCATGAGATCCAGGTTGTCCGGCAGGCGGAACAGCATGGAGGGCCTGGCCGCCATATACTGGGCGAAGCCGCCCGGCAGATTGCCGAGCCCGTATGCTCTCAAGACCCCTTCTTGGCATAGAGAGACCGCGCCGTGCCTGCAAGGCTCGCAGGAAAAACAGGGATCGAGCGGGAGAACCACGACAGGATCCCCTTCCCGCCAGCCCTCGACCCCCTGGCCCACGGACACGATGCGTCCGGAGAGTTCGTGGCCCGGCACGCTGCCTTGCGGCATCATGCCCGCATCGAGCATGTGAACGTCCGAGCCGCAGATGCCGCAATAGGCAACTTCGACGACGACGCCGCCAGGAGCCGCCTCCGGCGTGGGCACGTCCGCCACCTTGAGTTTTCCGTCAGTTCCGACCACCGCAGCCTTCATGGCTCCTCCTGAACAGGGTTCTGCTTCGAGAGCCCGGCGAGCAAGGCCAGGGGGGGCGGCCCTTGGCAGGGCCGCGTAAGGGTTCGGCCTGCCTGCTGGCTACGCCTCGAAAGCCCTGGTACGGAATGGGACAATAGACTATTTGCAAGGCGGAAAGCAAAAGGAATCTGCCGGCCGCGCCGAACGGGCAAATGAGACGCCCGGTTGGGAATCAGTTCCTGGAAAGCAGGTGGGTGACGGCCCTGTCCAAGCCGTCCAGGCTGAGAGGGAACATCCGGAAGATCGAGGCGATCCGCTGGGTGGTGTACGGGCCAGAGGTAAAGGCCGGACCGTACCGCACCATAGGATTGAGCCAGGCGGAGTGGCGGAACGTTTGGGCCAGGAATCGAAGCTGCTCGATCCCGGCGCGGGTCTGCTTCTCGTTGTAGTAGATGCAGCCCTTGGGATGTTCGAGTTCTTCCGGGGCCATGGCCGCGTCTCCGACGAAGACGAGCCTTGTCTCCGGGTCCAGGCGGGCGAACTCGCTCACGGGGAAGGGTTTGTAAAGCCGCTGGGGGTCCTCCCAGACGCGCTCATAGACGCAGTTGTGATAATAGAAAGTCTTGAGATCCTTGAATTGGGCTCTGGCGTAATTGAAAAGAGTCTGGACCACCTCAACATAAGGGTCCATGCTCCATCCACCGTTGTCGATCAACAGGATCACCTTGAGACGATCTCGAAGACTCCGATCGAACACGATCTCGATCTCTCCAGCGTTTTTCACGGTCTCCCGGATCGTCTTGTCCACGTTCACCCGGTCCCGGGGGCCGACCGGCACCAGATGCTTCAGCCTTCGCAGGGCTTCCCCGACCTGGGAAAGGGTTAGGCGATCGTCCTGGGTGTAGTCCTTGTAGCGGCGCTCCAAAGCCACCTTCACCGCTGATTTCCCTGCGGACCTTCCGCCCACGCGCATGCCCCCGGGGCGAAATCCTGAATGCCCCACAGGGCTGGTGCCTCCTGTGCCGATCCACCGGTTCCCGCCGTCGTGCCGCTCGGTCTGTTCCTTCAGCCGGTCCAGGAAGTAGCGCACGAGCTCTTCGGGATCCATTTTGGGCAAGGATTCCGGATCAATGCCCAGCATTTCGGCAAGTTCCTTCGGATCCCGCAGCCACTCCTCCAGCAGGATCCGGATGGCCTCCTCAAGCTCCTGCTCGAACCCGTCGGCCCGGTCCAGGCCGTGGAAGACTCGGGCAAAGACACGGTCGTAGAGATCGAAATAGCGTTCACTCTTGACCATGAGGGACCTGGCCGCAACGTAAAAGTCTTCGAGGCTGTTCACCAGCCCCATGTGCAGGGCCTTCTGGAGACGGAGGAAGGCCGTGGGAGTCACCGGTAGACCGGCTTTCCGGAGGTCGTAGAAGAACTCCACGAACACGGCTCGCTATCTCCCACCGAGATACGCCTGCTGAGCCTGAAGATAGTCCGCACTCTTCTTGAAAAGGATTCCCAAGTAAGGGACATCCTTGCCCCGTTCAAAGAGCCTGGCCTTGAACCCTTTGTCGGTCCGGAGGGCACGGATCCAGTTCACCAGTTCCCGGGTCGCAGGTTTCTTCTCGATATGAGGCAGGGAACGGAGGCGGTAGAACGTCTCGATGCAGCACTGGGCGAGCCGGTCTTCGATGCCCGGGAAATGGGCCTCCACAATGCGGCGCATGAAATCCGGCTCCGGAAAGGCGATATGGTGAAAATTGCACCGGCCCAGGAAAGGGTCGCTCAGATCCTTTTTAGCGTTCGACGTGATGATCACGACCGGCCGGTGTTTGGCCCGAATCGTCTCGTCGATCTCGATGATGTCGAAACTCATCTGGTCGAGCACATCCAGCAGGTCGTCCTGGAAGTCGCTGTCCGCCTTGTCGATCTCGTCGATAAGGAGGACCGTGCGGACATCGGAGGTGAAAGCCTGGCCGATCTTGCCCATGCGGATGTAATTGCGGATATTGCTCACGTCTCGGCCCGAATCCCCAAAGCGGCTGTCGTTGAGGCGGGTCAGGGTGTCGTACTGATACAAGGCATCCACGGCCTTCATGCTGCTTTTGACATTGAGAACAATGAGCGGCATGCGAAGGTTTTCGGCAACGGCGTGAGCCAGAAGGGTCTTGCCCGTGCCCGGTTCTCCCTTGAGAAGCAAAGGCATTTCCAGGGCCATGGAAATGTTGACGATCTTGGCCAGCTCCGGATCCACTACATAGGTGGGAGTGCCTGTGAATTCCCGCTGTGTCTCTCTCATGTCGCGCACCTGCTTTTCAATGGAGTAGATCTTTATAATCTACCACAGCGACGCCGCGAAAGCGATGCGCGGGCCCGCCTTGCCGCGGCAGGTCCGTGAGCGCAAGCCGCGCCTTGCCGGGGACAATTTGGAACAAAGGGGAACCCTCCCGCAAAGACGGGCTTCGGCGCAGGTTGATCTACCCCTTAAGCAATGGCCACGAACCGAGGTGGGAAACAAGGCGACGAGCCGGGCCTCAACCCGGGGCCCGGCCGCTGGTCCGTCGCGCCCCAAAAAATGAGGCAGTCGTGACTCTGACTGGCTCAGGTAGGTTGTTCTGTCAGAGGCTCCTGCCACCGGATCGTGAGCCTCTGCACACCGAATTCGCGCGCCTCCCTGTGGTTGTCCATGAAGATATCGATGTGTCTTCGCTTTCGCTCGTGCATGCGGTCCAATACGGTGAACCGGCCGAGACCTTCGACAAAGACGGTCTTTCCGCGGGTCAGACCAAGGCGCTCGAGATCCCTCGAAACAGCGATCGTTCTCGGTCTGACCTCATCCCCCCAAGCGCAAATCGTCGGTGTATCGTCGGTCTGGGCAGGATGGGCAATATAGGCCGTGGCCAGGACCTGGAGGGTCTTCTTGACCACTTTGTTGGCCGCAGCCCCTCTGGGGCCCGCAGGCTCGGGCCGGTCGGCCTGAAGTTCCGTCTCTCCCCTTTCCGGTTCTGGGCCAATCCAGTAGACGTCGGTGCACGCCCCTTGTTCGAGACGCGAGGCTCCCGGACATAGGGAAAAGAGGAGAAACAGAAAAAGGCCAGCCAAGGACAGCGCCGGCGATTTCATGGCTTCCTCCTCTCTCAAATGTTTTATCTTACCCTTTCCCGTTTTAGGTCCTGGTGATTATACACAGCTTGGACCGTTATATCAAGAGATTTGTTCTCAAAAAATCGATACAAGCAAAAGATGTTTTTCTAGGCAAAGTTATAACTGAATGTATTTGACTTTTCTTTAGGTTTCCGAGCTAACCCTACTGTTGAAATACAGGTTCTATGGTGTTTTGAAAATGGCGGGGCAACGTGGAGGATCGTTGAAATACCCTATGGTTTCAAAGGGCTACGGAAGCAATCTGAGTGTGAATATAGGTCGCCGGGCTTCCTTCGGCCTTGGTTTCTGGATCGCCATTCTTGAACCCTAAACGATCGTTTGATACACTTGCTTGAATTCGCTGCTTATGGGGCTTTTCCGGCATGAATCCTAATCTCGACGGGTCGCAGGCCTTTCATTCCGAACACACTCGGGAGCGTCTGATCCGGGCAGCCGAAGCTCTCTTTGCCCGGAAGGGATACGCCAGGACGTCGATCCGTGACATCACCCGAGAGGCTTCGTGCAACGTGGCGGCAGTAAACTATCACTTCGCGACCAAGCACAACCTGTACCGAGTGATGCTTGCCCGCAGGATCGCAGCTCTTCGCGAGCAGAGAATCTCCAGCCTCGAACGAACCGTCGCAGAGGCGGGCGGCAAGGCCACCCTGGAGGCGGTCCTAGGGTCTTTCGCCGAGGCGTTTCTGGAGCCGCTGGTGGACGAGTCGAGCGGCCGGATGCTCATGGAGCTCATGACCCGGGAGCTTCTGGATCCGCAATTGCCCCCGGACTTTTTCCTGTCCGAGATGATTCTTCCTGTGGAGGAGGCTTTGACAAAGGCGATTCTGGCCGCCCAAGCCGATATTCCCCGGCGAAAAGTCCGGATGTGCGTTCATTCGTTCATGGCCCAACTGATCCATCTGGTGAAAATCCGGCGTCTGGTACAACTTGCCAGCCAAGGGAAGCCCCTGGATTTCTCCCTCTCTGAGCTGGTCAGCCACATCGTTCAATTCACCTGTGCGGGTATTCGGGCTTACGGAGCGGGTTCTGGTCAGACGTAAGACGTAACCCTGTTCGCCGTCGCCGGCGGGCGATCGAACATGGAGAGGAACGACATGAAATCCGGATGGTCGTCCAGGAAGTGTCCTCCCGAGACGGGCCTCCCAGCCTGTATCGTGGCGCTCTGGTTGCTGGCTGTTCTCTGTGGATGCCATCGGGGTGTCCGCCTGTTGACGGAACCCCCTGTTCCTTTCGGGCCTTCCGCGGCTGCGACTGAGCTTCCGCCCCTTGCCAGGGAACGGGAGGCGCGTTCTCTTCAATTGCCTGAAAACTGGCAAGAACTCGCTGAACGCCTGACTCTTGCGGATATTGTCACCATAGGCCTTGCGAACAACACGGTCACGCAGAAAACCTGGCAGGCAGCCCGAGCTGCCGCGGCCCAAGTTGGAGTGAGCCGTGCGGCCTATCTTCCCTCGATCAGCGTAGATGGCAGTTTCGGCCACGTCCGCCAGTCCGCGATCGGAGGCCGCTTCACGTTCAGCCAGGACCCGTACGAGGCCACGGGCACCCTCAACTGGCTCTTGTTCGAGTTCGGAGGACGGTCTGCAAGGCTGGACCAGGCCTGGGCCGCTCTCGTTTCAGCCGACTACACCCACAACGCCGCCATTCAGGACGTGGTGTTTTCCCTCCAGGCGGCGTACTACGGGTTCCTCTCGGCCAAGGCCCAACTGGCGGCCGCGGAATCCAATGTTCAAGAAGCCCGGGTGAACCTGGAGGCTGCCCGCAAGCGGCATGAAGTCGGGGTCGCGACTGTTGCGGATGTCCTCAGGGCCCAGACCGCCTTGTCCGAGGCCGAACTCCAAAGACAGACTCTGGACGGCGCTATTGAAGCGCTGCGCGGCCAGCTCGCCACCGCGATGGGCATTCCGGCCACAACCTCCCTTGAGGTCGGGGTCGCGCTGCCGGAGGAAATCCCTGCTGAGGAAATCGCCCGGCAAGTGGAACCGTTGGTCGCTCAAGCCCTTTCGAACAGGCCGGACCTGGCCGGCGCGCGGTGGCAAGCCGAAGAGGCCCTCGCCCGATTGAAGGCAGTCAAATCCCAGGGATGGCCCGCAGTTTCTGTCCAGACGACCGCCAACCGAACCTATTACCTCCCAGGGGCATTCGAGAAGCACGACAACAACTGGAGCGCCTCGGTTCTTGTGACCTTCCCTCTGTTCACAGGATTCGCCCACAGCTATGAGGTGAAAAAGGCCGAGGCTGAGGCAGAACAGAAGCAGACAGAGGCGAACAGCCTTGAGCAACAGGTGATCTTGGAGGTCTGGACGAGCTATGCGGACCTGAAGACCGCTGCCCAGCGGGTCAGGACATCCCGAGACTTGCTGGCCAGCGCCGAGGAATCGGAACGGGTGGCTTTTGCCCAGTACAAAGAGGGAGTGGGGAGCATCCTGGACCTCTTGAGCGCTCAGTCCGCTCTGGCCGGTGCGAGAGCCCAGGAAATCCAGGCCCGGGCCGACTTTTTCCTCGCTCTGGCGAGGCTGGCCAGAGCGACCGGCACTTTGATACCGGCACAGGAAGATGCCCGGGGGCTCCCAAAGAACGGGGAAGAAATACCATGACCGATCAACGAGATCTTATGCCCTTGCGCGGCTTGCCGACCAGGACCCGGCCTTTTGTCCCACGGACCGCAACAGCCTGGGCAGTGGTCGCCGTGGCGCTCCTGGCAGCCTCCTGCAGCGACCGGAATCCCTCCCCATCGCCGGCGTCTTCCGCGGCCCCGGTACCGGTAGTCGCTGCACCGGTTGAGCAGAAGACCATGCCTGTTCAGGTTGGAGCGATCGGCACTGTGGCCGCATCGGCGACCGTCACGGTTCGATCCAGGGTGGGTGGCACCCTTCAGGAGGTCCATTTCTCGGAGGGCGAGGAAGTCCAGAAAGACCAGGTCTTGTTCCTGATCGATCCCCGGCCGTTCGAGCAAGTCTTGCGGCAGGCCGAGGCGCTTCTCGCTCGGGACCAGGCTCTCCTGGAAAAGGCCGAGGCGGACCTGAAGCGTTTTTCCGAGCTGGTTCGACAGGATTTCGTGACCCAGGAACAGTTCGACCAGGCCAAGGCCTCCGTGGCCTCCCTGAGGGCGGCCGTGGAGGGCGACCGGGCCTCGGTGGAGAAGGCCCGCCTGGATCTATCCTATTGCACAATCTTTTCCCCCCTTTCAGGCCGGACCGGAGATCTGCTGGTGGACCGGGGAAATCTTGTCAAAGCGAACGACGATCCCTTGGTCGTGATTCACCAGATCGCCCCGGTCGAAGTGCGCTTCGCCGTGCCCGAACGGTTCCTGCCCGAGATTCGGGGCCGCCTCAGCCAGGGATCTTTGAAGGTTGAAGCTTTGTCTCGAACAGACAAGGGCCGCGCATCCGAAGGAGTGCTCTTTTTCGTAGACAACACGGTTGACGTCCAGACCGGAACGGTTCTGCTCAAGGCCTCCTTCCCCAACGAAGACCGAGCCTTGTGGCCCGGCCAGTTCGTGGACGTGGTCCTGACTCTGGGAGAACAGCCCGGCGCGATCGTCGTTCCCTCTGAAGCCGTCCAGACCAGCCAGCAGGGTCCTTTTGTCTTTGTTGTGCGCGATGACGGCACCGCGGAGGCGAGGCCTGTCGAGATCGACCGCGTGGCGAGGGAGGAGACGATCCTGTCAGGAGGCGTCCTGCCTGGCGAACGGGTGGTCACGGACGGCCAACTTCGCCTCACCCCTGGCGCGCGGGTCGAGGTCAAGGCGCCGGCGAGGCCGCAGGGGGCGGACCGATGAACTTCTCGGAACTGTTCATTCGAAGGCCTGTCATGACCACTCTGGTCATGAGCGGCATTCTTCTTTTTGGGGCCATGGCCTACCGGCTCATGCCCGTGAACGATCTTCCGAACGTGGACTTCCCGACCATTCAGGTTTTCGCAAGCCTTCCGGGTGCGAGCCCGGAAACCATGGCATCCTCGGTCGCCACGCCTCTTGAAAGGGAGTTCTCGACCATAGCGGGCATCGATTCCATGAGTTCCACGAGCCTCTTGGGAAACACGAGCATCACGCTCCAGTTCACCCTGGAGAGGGATCTGGACGCCGCGGCCCAGGATGTCCAGGCCGCCATCTCCCGGGCCGCCCGCCAGCTTCCCCAGGACATGCCCAGTCCCCCTTCCTACAGGAAGGTCAACCCGGCGGAGCAGCCGATCTTGTATATCGCGCTTACCTCCCCCACCTTGCCCCTTTACCAACTGGACGAATATGGCGAGACTCTCATGGCCCAGAGGATCTCCATGCTGAGCGGCGTGGCCCAGGTTCAGGTCTACGGGGCTCAGAAGTACGCAGTCCGGATCCGACTGGACCCCCGTGCCCTGGCCAACCGGGGCATTGGGATCGACGAGGTGGCCCGGGCCGTGGCCTCGGCCAACGTGAATCTGCCCACCGGAACGCTCTGGGGCCCCCAGACGGCCTTCACCGTACAAGCGGATGGTCAACTGACCGAAGCGGCCGCCTACCGGCCGATCATTGTGGCCTACCGGAACGGCCATCCTGTCCGCCTGGAAGAACTCGGCCATGTTTTCGACAGTGTGGAAAACGACAAGACCGCGGCATGGTTCGTGGATCAGCGTGCCGTGATTCTCGCTGTGGAGCGCCAGCCCGGGTCCAATACCGTTGAGGTGGCTCGATCCGTCCTGGATCTTCTTCCGAGCTTCCGAACCCTGCTGCCCGCCTCGGTTTCCCTGAACGTGGTGTACGACCGTTCGGAATCCATACGGGAATCGGTCCGGGACGTGAAATTCACTCTGGTGTTCACCCTCTTTCTGGTGGTGCTTGTCATCTTCCTGTTTCTTAGGAACCTGTCGGCCACGCTCATCCCCAGCCTTTCCATGCCCCTGTCCGTGGTGGGCTCCTTCGCAGTGATGTACCTGCTCGGCTTCAGCTTGAACAACCTCTCTCTCATGGCCCTCATCCTTTCCATCGGATTCGTCGTGGATGACGCCATCGTCATGCTGGAGAACATTGTCCGCCACACCGAACTGGGAGAAGAGCCGTATCAGGCCTCGTTGACCGGCTCCCGGGAGATCAGCTTCACCATCATCAGCATGACCCTTTCCCTGGCCGCGGTGTTCATCCCGGTCCTTTTCATGGGCGGCATCATCGGCCGGCTCTTCAACGAGTTCGCCGTGACGATCGGCCTCGCCGTGCTGATCTCCGGGTTCGTCTCGCTCACGCTCACACCGATGCTTGCCAGCCGTTTCCTCAAGCCTCCCGACAGAAGCGGACACGGTCGTCTTTACCAGGCTTCGGAGCGGGTCTTCGCCGGCATGCTGGCCGTTTACAAAACCGGGCTCCGCTGGTCCCTGCGGCACCGTCGCCTGGTTTTGCTCGTCACTCTTGCGATCACGGCCCTGACGGTCTTTCTCTTCCGCTCCGCGCCCAAAGGGTTTCTGCCCAGCGAGGACACTAACCGGCTCTTCGCCTGGACCGAGGCGAAAGAGGGGATCTCCTTCGAGGCCATGGCCGAGCACCAGAAAGCGGTGGCGGCCGTCGCCAAGGCCGACCCGAACGTGGACGGGTTCGTCTCGACGGCCGGAGCGCGGGGAGGCACCGCGGGTACGAATGCCGGGATCCTGTTCATGCGCTTGAAGCCTCGCCGGGAGCGCGACCTCTCGGCCGAGGAGGTGGCCGCTCAGCTCCGCAGGAAAGTTTCTGCGGTGCCCGGGATCCGGGCCTTCATCCAGAATCCTCCGCCGATCAGCTTCGGAGGGAGACCGACCAAGAGCCAGTACCAGATCACGCTGCAGAGCCCGGACACGGATGCTTTGTACCGATACGCGCCGGTCCTGGAGGAGAGGATGAGAGGGCTCCCGGGGCTGGTGGACGTGACCTCGGATCTCCAGCTCAAGAATCCTGAGGTGGCCGTGGAGATTGACAGGGACAAGGCCTCTTCCTTGGGCGTTTCGGCAGAGGCGATCGAAGACGCCCTTTACACCGCCTACGGTTCCCGACAGATCTCGACCATATATGCGCCCAACAACCAGTACCGGGTGATCATGGAACTGGCGGAGCCCTACCAAAGGAACCTGGACGCTCTTTCGCTCCTCTACATCCGTTCTGACAGAGGCGACCTGGTTCCCTTGGACGGTCTGGCCCGTTTTCGCTACGCTTACGGGCCCCTTTCCGTCAACCACACGGGCCAGCTCCCCTCGGTCACGCTCTCTTTCAATCTGACGCCCAACTTCCCCTTGGGAAAGGCGGTCGACGCGGTCGAGGCCCAGGCCCGAGAGGTGTTGCCCGCTACTATCGGGACAAGCTTCCAGGGGACCGCTCAGGCTTTCCAGTCTTCCATGCAGGGCCTGGGCCTGCTCCTGGCCCTGGCCATTCTCGTGATCTACCTCGTGCTGGGCATTCTCTACGAAAGCTTCATCCACCCTGTGACGATTCTTTCGGCTCTTCCCCTGGCCGGGTTCGGCGCCCTGGTGACTCTCTTCCTTTTTGGGACGGACCTCAACATTTATGCTTTCGTGGGCATGATCATGCTCGTGGGACTCGTCAAGAAAAACGGGATCATCATGATCGACTTCGCCATTGAGGCTCGCCGAAGCAGAAACCTCTCGGCCGCAGACGCTATCTTCGAGGCTTGCGTCGTGCGTTTCCGGCCCATCATGATGACCACCATGGCGGCCCTGTTCGGCACGCTGCCCATTGCCCTCGGCTTCGGGGCCGGGGGCGAATCTCGCCAGCCCTTGGGCCTTGCCGTGGTCGGAGGCCTTCTGTTCAGCCAGATGCTCACGCTCTTTGTCACGCCAGTGGTCTACTTGTATATGGACCGGTTCCAGACGTTCCTGGCCCGGCGCATCCCGCGGCTCGGCTCGTCCGAGCAAGCCTGAGAAAAGCAGAACGATCGGGCTAGAATGCGGGGCCGTCCGGCGCCTCCGGACGGTTACACTTCCGTTGTCGCGTTCCTTTTCCCCTGCAGAGCCTGCCTGTAAGAAATGCCGACACGGGAGGAGGGGGCCCCGGCCCCCATAAGCCTGTGAACCCCTTTAAGACAAAACAATTTTTCCTCTACAGGGCCAGCTTTCTCGGCCATCCGGATCCTGGCACGGTCATTGCTCATCGAAAAAAGTGGAACCCTTTGGCCGGCCCGCGGAGAGTCACCGGGCCGAGCCCGAGGGGGCGGGCTCAGAGAAGAAAGCCCGAATCCCGGCCCGGCTCCAAGTTTCAGGAGGGAACGGCTATGGAGGAAATCCGAGTGAACTGGCCCTTGATTGGCGGGGTGCTCTTGAGCCTCCTCGTATGGTCCTGCATTTTCCTGGCGGTCCTGACGTAACGGGAGAGGGACAGACCCAATGGGCAACCGGTCTCCTGTGAGCAAACTTTCCACGAAGGACCTTCTTCGGCTGGCGCTCGTCGCGCTTTCGCCCTTCCTCCTTCTGGGGCTGCTCTTCCTGTGGGTCCAGATGGCCCTTGGCCACTTATAACCGTGGCCGGATCCCCCCGGGTCGAACCTCGGTCCGAACCTCACTTCTGCTTCATCATGCTCTTCAAGCTCATGTCGTCCCGTGTGAGCCACAGGGCCGGGTAAGAAGGTCCGAAAGTCCACGTCGAATGCTCGTCGATCCAGTCGCAATTGTTCGTGTGAAAAATGTTGAAGTAGCCCAACGGAGCCGCCACACCCCACTCCACTTCGTGCGTCCGATAGTACCGCCCCTTCTGGTCGTACATCTCGTGAAGATGAGGCAGGAGCGTCTCCATGTCGAAGTACAGAATTCTCTTGCTGTATATGTAGTTGGGGTCGAGCTGCTTGAGCTCCACCACCCACATCGGCCTCCGCTCGAACTTGAGCCCCTTCCACTTGTAATTGTCCTTGCTGTCCAGATAGTCGGATCCGTCGAAGGTATAGGCCGGAACGAGAAACTCCCGCTCCTCGATCACCCGCATCTCGTAAGGATACCGGTCCGGCCGGATCTTCTGGGAGAACGTGGCGGCGTCGTCGAAACAGATATCCTGGCCCACGGCCTGATCCTGCCGGTCCGTGCTGGAGAGTTTCCGAATCCGACGCAGGAAGTTCACGTAGGCCAGAAGCGTGATGTCCTTGTCCGGCGCCGCGTAATCGATCGCGTGGTACACGTTCCCGTACAAGTCCCGGGGAGAAAAAATCGTGTAAAGCTGGATCAGGCTTTCTCCCTGCTCCTTGGCCCGCTCGTCGAACCACCCGTATGGCGGGTACATCACGCGCCCCTCGGTCGTCAACCAGAAATAGTTGGCCGTGCCCAAATGGTCCTGGTTGAGCCGGCTGTTCACTCCCAGCGTGAGATCGTAGTTGGCTGCGCTCTCCGGCTCGTTCCGCCTCTTCACCCAGTTGTACACGATCTGCCAAGCCTTGTGCTCGCCCGATGGCCTCGGGAACGGATACCCGGCAACGAACGTCTCGTGGCGGATGTACCCGTTCTCGTCCAACTGCGTCTTGCCCATGTTCTCGATCGTGGCCTTGGCCACGGGCAGGGCGTGCCAGAGCTGCTGCGTCTCGATCACGTCGAATTCCGTGAAATAGCCGATGTGCTTTGGCAGGCCCTCAGTGCCAGGCTGGTTGAACCGCTTGTAGTGATAAGGCGTCATCAACTCCTTGAAGGGATATTTCTCCTTGTCCGCCAGCGTGTAATGGCCCGGCTTGATCTCGGGCGCGATCTTCCCCACCAGATCCTTCGCGCGCAGCCCCACAGCCTTCTCCCAAAGAGCCTTGCTCTGCTCCGGATCAAACGTGATCTGCTTCCACACGTCGTCTGGAATGTACTGCTTGTAATAATTCGTCTTCGTGTAAAAAGGAGCAGGATCGTCCACGATTCCCTTCGCGGCCAGGATCTCGTTGATCGGCGCCAAATAGGGCTGCACCGCCCAACCGACCCCCACCAGACTGAGAACCGAAAGCAAAGCGACCGTCGCCGGTATCGCCTTCCTCATGACTTCCTCCTTGGCTCTGTCCCCTTCTTCCTGGGGCGTCTATACCCTGCGCAGCCCAGTCCGCGTGATCAACTCATCCATACCCGAATGCCCGATTCTCTTCGGCGGCCAAGAAGCATCCCAACGGAGAGAACCGGGGCGACCCCCATCGCAACCGATCCGATGGATTTCCCGCAAGTGAACCGAAACGGGCGGGCAGGCAAGCACATCGGTGGCCTGGACACCCACGAACGCGAAGATCGTTCTCCCTCGATTTCCAGGCGGTAGTCCGCTACTTCTGCTTCATCATGCTCTTCAAGCTCATGTCGTCCCGTGTGAGCCACAGGGCCGGGTAAGAGGGCGCAAAGGTCCACGTTGAGTGCTCGTCGATCCAGTCGCAATTGTTCACATGAATGGCGTTAAAATACCCCAAAGGAGCCGCGACACCCCACTCAATCTCGTAGGTCCGATAGTACCGCCCCTTCTGGTCATACATCTCGTGCAGATGAGGCAGGAGCGTTTCCATGTCGAAGTATAGAATCCTCTTGCTGTATATGTAGTTGGGGTCGAGCTGCTTGAGCTCCACCACCCACATCGGTCTCCGCTCGAACTTGAGCCCCTTCCACTTGTAATTGTCCTTGCTGTCTAAGTAATCGGCTACGTCAAAGCTGTATGCCGGCACAAGAAACTCCCGCTCCTCGATCACCCGCATCTCGTACGGATACCGGTCCGGCCGGATCTTCTGGGCGAACATGGCGGCGTCGTCGAAACAGATGTCCTGGCCCACGGCCTGATCCTGCCGGTCCGTGCTGGAGAGTTTCCGAATCCGACGCAGAAAGTTCACGTAGGCCAATAGCGTGATGTCCTTCTTCGGGTCCGCGTAATCGATCGCGTGGTACACGTTCCCATAAAGATCCCGGGGAGAAAAAATCGTGTAAAGCTGGATCAGGCTTTCTCCCTGCTCCTTGGCCCGCTCGTCGAACCACCCGTAAGGGGGGTACATCACGCGCCCCTCGGTCGTCAACCAAAAATAGTTGGCCGTGCCCAGATGGTCCTGGTTGAGCCGGCTGTTCACCCCCAGCGTGAGATCGTAGTTGGCCGCGCTCTCCGGCTCGTTGCGTCTCTTCACCCAGTTGTACACGATCTGCCAAGCCTTGTGCTCGCCCGATGGCCTTGGAAACGGATACCCGGCAACGAACGTCTCGTGGCGGATGTACCCGTTCTCGTCCAACTGCGTCTTGCCCATGTTCTCGATCGTGGCCTTGGCCACGGGCAGCCCGTGCCAGAGCTGCTGCGTCTCGATCACGTCGAATTCCGTGAAATACCCGATGTGCTTCGGCAGGCCCTCAGTGCCAGGCTGGTTGAACCGCTTGTAGTGATAAGGCGTCATCAGCTCCTTGAACGGGTACTTCTCCTTGTCCGCCAGCGTGTAATGGCCCGGCTTGATCTCGGGCGCGATCTTCCCCACCAGATCCTTGGCCCGAAGCCCCACAGCCTTCTCCCAAAGAGCCTTGCTCTGCTCCGGATCAAACGTGATCTGCTTCCACACGTCGTCTGGAATGTACTGCTTGTAATAATTCGTCTTCGTGTAAAAAGGAGCAGGATCGTCCACGACGCCCTTCGCGGCCAGGATCTCGTTGATCGGCGCCAAATAGGGCTGCACCGCCCAACCGACCCCCACCAGAGTGAGAACCGAAAGCAAAGCGACCGTCGCCGGTATCGCCTTCCTCATGACTTCCTCCTCGCAAGTGAACCTGACTTCTGTCTGACCGCCAGCCCTTTCGATGGGTTGGATCAACCCCAGTTGTACTTGATCTTGAGCGCTAGGTAATCCTTTTTCCGGAAGAGCCACAACGGAACATTTGGCTCCTCGCCGCCCATGAACGCCGCCTCCACCTTGTACTGCCAGCGGTTGCTCTGCTGGTACTCCACCGACAAGAGCACCAGATGAGCCCGGTTGTTCACCAAGTAAGCGCCCGCCGCCTGCGGAACCAGCTTCCCGTTGAAGTAGGATGTGTTCAATACCAGTGTAGCCGTATAGTAATTCTTGTCAGGCAGCAGTCCGTCATCCGTATCGTTCAGGGTGACGCCGTCCGGATAATCGAGAATGCGCGCATAGAAGAACTGCGGCATCACCGAGAAATACGCGCGCGGATTCAGGGCGTCGACCTTGATCTTCCAGTCTATGCCCACTCCCGTATCGAGATAGTCCGATTTGTAAAAGCGGGTCTGGTCCGCGTCCGTGTACACTTTGTCGATCTGATACCTCGCCTCGACCCTGAGCAGAGGATTCACACCTCCCAGAGCCGTCACCACGATCGGGAGGTCTCCGGTCCAGGTCACGCCCACGGACTTCTGCCTTGGGTAATAACCGGAGAACTTGGGGTAGAGGATCGACTTCCCGTCCGAGGCCGTGCCCAGCGCAGGCACGGGCTCCCCGGCGATCTGCGTCAGGAGCGGATCCTCCACGAACCCGGCCAACAATTCCTGGGGGGAGTTTTCCCGGCCATAAAAGCCATTCAGAGTCAGAATGCTCCCCTTGATCATGAAGCTCAACCGCACGCCGTACTCGAATCCTTCGTCGTCCCACTGGTCAGGTTCACGGACGAGGTTCTCGTCCGGCGCGCCGACGTACATGGTGGGCGTTCCCAGACCCACTTCCTGAAACACGGGGTTCGGAAGCTCCGCGGCAGCGGCCCAGATGCCTCCATACGCGTTCCCCGTATTCAGCCTCTGGTTCGGAATGAACTCCGCGTTCGGATTGAAGACAAACTGTATCCCGCTTTCTTCCAGCCAATCCAGATGGAGCCGAGGCCACCATTCGGCCCGCACTAGCCAGATCGGGATGATCGTGGTTTCGAACTCCACGTCCGAAAACCCGCGTCGGTCGTCCGTGGGATTGATCTGGTCCATGATTCGGAAAAAGTCCATTTCTCCCCAGGAGACGATCTGCTTGCCGATCCGGAACAGGAACGAGCCGGGGCTCCAAGTGACGTGGCATTCCTTCAGGAACTGCCAGTCCCTGTCGTCCAGGTACATTCGCCCTCGGGACTGGCTGAAGAGCTTCTCGTTCCAGGTCCGGTCGTCATGCTTGATGTCGTAAATGAGATCCATGGTCAGCAGGCCCGACACGTAGAAGGTCGTGTCGTTCCGGGGCCGATAGTCGGCCTCGGCGAACGCCGTGAGCAGGGCCTGGTTGAGTCCCTCTTCCACATCGTAGTGGTCGCCCTTGAGGCTCACCTGCGCGGACTGGGAAGCGAATCCGAACAGGTTCAAGGGACTGCCGAACAGGCTGAATTGCCTTGCCTCAGCCTGCCGAGCCAGCGCCAGCGCCAGGATCCCCGCAGCCAGACAAGAGGCCAGGATCTGTCGTCTCATCGTTTTCCCTCCGTCCTTTGGGTTGGCAGGGAAGATGTTCGGTCCCTCCGGCACGAAGTCCGGGAGCCTGCGGGCCTCCCCCCCTGCTCGTAACGTTCGACAGCGTCGTTCTACCTGCCTTCGGCCCAGGCTGGGCGACAGAAACGTTTCCTCAGGACCGCGGGCAGTCTAGGCCGGTCTCAAATTCTCTGTCAAGCGCCCCAAATCGGACCGACAGGCCTCCGAACAGCCCGGCCGTCAAATCCCCAGGGGAAGACCTCCTGCCACCGGGATGGCTACGCCCGTCAAAAAGCTCGACCTCGGGCTTGCCAGGAACACGACAACGTCGGCCACTTCTTCGGGCAGGCCCCCGCGGCCCAGGGCCGACGCTTCGCCGTACATGGCCCTGGCCTCCTCGAGACTCACCCCCTTGGTGGCCGAGATGAAAAAAATCTCGGCCTCCCCCATGTCGGTGAGGATGTTGCCCGGGCAGACCGCGTTGCAGCGGATCTTCTGGCGACCGAACTCGGCCGCGATCGCCTTGGTGAGTCCCACGGAAGCGAACTTGGTCGTCACGTATCCCGCGTACTCCGGCACCGCACCGAGTCCCAGCCCCGAGGAATTGTTGATGATGGACCCGCCGCCGCGCTCGATCATCTTGGGGATCACGGCCCGGCAGAACTCCATCATGCCCTTGACGTTCACCTGCCAGCTCAGCTCCCAGCTCTCGGCCGGGATTTCCAGGAATGGACCGGTCGCGATGGGCGTGCCGGCGTTGTTGAAGAGAATGTCGATGCCGCCGAAACGCTCGCACGTCTTTTGCACGCAGGCCCGGATCTGTTCCGTATCGGTCACGTCCACAGCCATGGCCATGCCTCGGGACCCGAGACCCTCGATCTCCCGAACAAGATTCTCAAGGGCTGCCAAGTCGTCCCCCAGGCTCAGGAAGCCCTCGATCTCAAGCTCCTTGCGCTTTCTGCACACATCGGTAACGACCACTGCGGCCCCTTCTGCGGCCAGCTTGAGGGCGGCGGCACGGCCCATGCCCTTCGGGCGCCCCGCGCCCGTGACAATGGCGACCTTTCCTTCCAGAAGCTTCATGTTCCCCTCCCAAAGGTTGACGGTTTCCAGGTTTCAGGCGTCGGGTTTCAGGCCCATTCCACGGCCACCCGCCCAAGAGGAGCCTCCTAGCGGTTTCTCCAGGTCGACCGGGAGGCGGGTGGCCGCCACCCCTATCCTGGCAATTCAAGCAACTCCACCGGGATGCCGTCCGGATCCTTGGCATACAGAAACCACCCGGTGCCCTCCAGACCCGCCTCGTGCACGTCCACGGCCGTCGGATAGGAGAGCAGGTCTATCCCTTCCTTCATCAAGTACCGAGCCATGCCCAAAACATCGAGGCACAGGCAACACCCTTCCAGGTATCCATAGTCCCCCCAGAGAGCGTTGAAGGGGATCGAGCGGCCCCGGGGCTTGGAAACCTCGATGAGCTCGAGCAGATGGAATCCGTTGCTGCTGCCGAGAAGACAGGAGCGGACCTGGGTGGAGGGGCTGCCCGAAACCTCGGCCACAAGCCCGGAGAAACTTTCGTGGGCCGGGATCACGACCTGATCGAACCCCATGTGCCGGGTGTAGAATTCCATGGAGCGGTCTAGATCCGTCACGCCGACTCCGAGGGATCGGATCCTGCCGGGATTCTCTGGGACCTCCCACTGGGGGCAGGAGGCGAACTCAATGAGGTTGCCATCCGGGTCCGTCCCGTACACGAAAGCATAATCCCCCCAGCCCGGAATCCGGGCGGTTTTCGGCTCGCAAAGGAACCGAATTCTGTCGCCGGAAGCCTTGCGGAAAGCCGCGGCGTCGGAGACCTCGACCGTGATCTTGTTGACCCCGATGTCCCCGTATAGATTCTGTTTTCGGATCGGCCGGGGCAAAGGCTCGAACCGCTGCACGCATTCGACCACGATCGCGTCTTGTTCCTGGCCGTACATCCAGGCGTTGAACACGTGGGCCGAGGCCCGAAAGAAGTCCGGCATCGCGTTGTGGGTCAGGCCGAAGTCCGCCATCCTCTGCGTGCACCGAAGCACGTCCCGGTAAAAGGTGCGGCTGGCCTCGATGTCGCGGACGCCGATCCCCACGTGTTGAATGCCCGTAACCGCCGGTTTTTCCATCCTCATGTCTCCTTTTCGGCTGCGCCGGCCTGACCCGTGATCAGACCGAGCATGGATTCGATGATTCCCAGGCCGATGCCCGCGCTCAGGCCCCCGTCAATGGGAATCGCCAGCCCGGTGATGAAGGAACTCTCATCGCTGGCCAGGAAGTGAAACAGAGCGGCGACCTCCTCGGGCAGGCCGATCCGCCGAAGAGGATGAACGTGGCTGGCCAAGGCCAGCTCCACCTCGGCCATGGGGCCTTCGTTGATGGGCGTGTCGATCGTGCCGGGGCAGACCGCATTCACCCGGACGCGGCGAGGCGCCAATTCCAGGGCTGCGGTGCGCGTCAGAGCGATCACCGCGGCTTTGGAGGCGCTGTACGACCCGTAGCTGGGAAAAGCCGCAACGCCCGCATACGAGGCCGTGTTGATGATGGACCCGCCGTCCGATATGAGGGCGGCGGCGTGCTTGAGACCCCAGAGAACGCCCTTGGTGTTCACCCGGAGGACGCGGTCGAACTGGTCTTCGGAGATCTCCTGAATCTGGCCTCCTTCGCCGATGCCCGCGTTGTTCACGAGCACGTCGAGCTTTCCGAATTCGGCAACCGCCCGTTCCAGTAAGGCCTTGACCTGGCCTTCTTGGCCGACATCGGTTTTCACGAAGATCCCGCCCGCCTCCCGGGCCACCTGGCTCCCGTCCTGAATGTCCGCGACCACCACCCGCGCACCGGCCTTGGAAAATCGTAAGGCCGTGGCCTTTCCGATTCCGGATGCGCCGCCCGTGATGACCGCTACTTTGTCCTGGAGCGAGAACATGGCTTTCCCCTTTCTTCGGTTGCGGTCAATTGGTTTTTCTTCTGACCCCTGCCCGCTCTGGTGGCCCGCCCGGTCCCCGATCGCCCGCCGGAAGGCTTCGCCGCCTCCAGATACCCCAGAAGGACCCGCTGGGTGAGGCGGCGCATACGGCTCGGCGACACATGGTCGGAATCCATATCGCACTGCAGCGCCACGCCGTCCTGAATGGCGATGAGCAGGCTCGCCAGGTCCCGAACCTCGCAAGGCGCCAAGCCGGCCGCCAGGCCCGTTTCCTCGAACAGGCGAACCATCGTGTCCCGGCTGCGCCGGTACAGATCCGCGAACGCCTCCCGAGCCCTGGGGTTTCGGGTCGCTTCGGCCCAGCATTCGTAAAAAAACCGGGCGTTCGCCAGGTCCATCACCTTGGGGCCGAAGAGAAACCCGATCGCTTTGTCGAGCCGTTTCGCCGGATCCCGGCACGACCCGAGATGGGCGTGGTAACTCGCCGCAAGGTCGTCGACGGTCTTTCGGACAAGCTCCTCGATCATCTCGCTCCGGCTTCGGAAGTAATGGTGCAGCAGCCCGGCCGGGAGACCTGCCTCGACAGCGATTTTCTTGATCGACGCCCGCTGGAGCCCGTATCGAAAGATGCACCGCCGGAGGGCTGCCACGATCTGCGACCGCCGCTCGGCGGCAAGGCTCTTTCGGCCCATGAAGGTCCAGAAAAATTTTGGTTGGTTGACCAATCTATTTGCCCTATACCGCACCTCCCGCGAATCTGTCAATTTTTTTCTTTAGCCAGTTTTCCCGCTGGTTCTGGCTGTCGGACCGATTTTGTCGGCCCGGGGCTCTTGAGCCCCCACCTGCGCCCATGATTCGCATGGGAGCAGAACTCCCCATCGAGTGCCTGGGATGCCCCTTCCTAAACGAAAGGGGCCTGGAAGACCGTGAGGAAGACGGTGTGCCTGACCCGTGTGACGAGAAGGAGTGCTTCGTCGCAACGGCCGCGTTCGGGACGGAAAGGGCGGGCAAGATCGACGTGCTCCGCGCCTTTCTCGTCAACCGACTCCTGACCAACGCCTCGGGGCGCAGGTTCGTGGACTTGTACCTTGTACTATGAGAAGAGCTCTCCGATTGCCGGCGCCATCCGCTCTAAAGCATGGCTCGGAACGGCCGTTCGCATCCTGCTCTACCCTTTTATGGGATTTGCGTCCGTCTGGGTATAGGAGACGGAAGCGGCCGTGGATCGGAGTTTGGGTTCGGCGGCCCGCGACGGCAACGTTCGACAGGGCGAGTGAGTCTGATAGAATAGCAGTTCCCCGCCGACCCGCACGAGGAGAGACGATGGATTCGGTGATGGTGGAGGTTAAAGACCTCACCATGCGATACGGAGAGCGGACCGCGTTGAACGGGATCAATCTTGCGGTCGACCGGGGCGAGCTCTTCGGCCTGCTCGGACCGAATGGGGCAGGAAAGACGACGCTCATATCCATTCTGTCCACGTTGCTCAAGCCGAGTTCCGGGCAGGTGAAGATCGGTTCATTGGACGTTTTGCGTCATGGGAAAGAAATCAAACATCTCATCGGGACGGTGCCTCAGGAAATCGCCCTCTATCCAACCCTTTCGGCACGCGAGAACCTGAGCTTCTACGGGCGCATGTACGGCATGCGCGGCTCACGGCTCAAGAAGAGGATCGATGAACTCCTCGAGACGATCGGACTGACGGATCGCAAGGACGAGCGTGTTCAGAAGTTCTCCGGCGGCATGAAGAGACGTCTCAATCTGGCCGTCGGGTTGCTCCACGAACCAAAAATGCTTCTTCTCGACGAGCCCATGGTTGGCGTGGACCCTCAATCGCGCAACCAAATCCTTCAAAGCATACGGACCCTCAAGTCAGAGGGGACGACCATGATTTACACGACCCATTATATGGAAGAAGCAGAACAGCTTTGTGACCGTGTCGCCATCCTCGACGAGGGGAGACTCGTTGCCCTGGACAGCCCCCGACATCTCGTCGAGCTCCTGGGGGACGGTCTGATAAACGTCGGGGTCGGGTCCGCCGATTCGAATTTGCTCCACACACTGGGCACCCTTCCGCGGGTTCGTGAAGTTCGATGTCTCGACCGGAACGGATGGCAGGAGGAAGGGGAAAGGGCAGCAGGAAGCTTGATCACGATCCGAACGGATCAGACGAAAGACGCCCTCCGGGAGGTCATCCGTGCCTTGGATCAGATGGGGGCGAGGGTGAGTTCCCTGGAGGTCCTGGAACCCAACCTGAACAGTGTATTCCTTCTCCTCACAGGGAAGAGGCTGAGAAAGTGAACGCCTGGTGGATTGCCTGGAAGGACCTGAAGATTCAGTTTCGAGATCTCTGGGCGGTGCTCCTTCTGTTCCTGGTGCCCATGGTCGTCATCACCATCGCAAGTTTTGCCCTGAGAGGCCTGTTCAAGGAGGGCGCTGCGGCTGTCAAGGTGCCCTTCGTCGATGCGGACGACAGCATCGCCTCCAGACAAGTCGTTGCGGAGCTTGAAAAGGTCGAGGGTCTGACCATCGAGAGAACGTACAAGAAGGGCGGGGATGCCAGGCCTATGACAGAGGAATACGCGAGGAGACTCCTAGAGAACGGCGATCGATCTGTCGCGATTGTTATTCCTCCCGGATTCGGCAGCAAGATCCGTACCGGTGATCAGACCGCTTTTATCGTTCTGCAGAATCCGGCGGAGCGGATGAACACTACGATCGTAAGGGGGATTCTGGAGGCCTACGCAACTCGCCTGTCCGCAGGTCCCGTGGTTCGGAAGATTGCTGTGGAGGTGGCGATGGCGGCAAGCGGAGGGCTCGCCGATTCGGAAGAGACCGCGCGCCGCGTCGAGGACAGATCGGAAGAACTCTGGCGAACCCCCCCGGTCCTGGTCAACGCAACGAATGTGCTTCAGGTGGAAGGAAAAGGGGTGGATCCCTTCAAGCAGAATGTCCCGGGATACGCGGTCATGTTCGCGCTTTTTACCATACTGTCGGGGGGAGGCGCACTGTTGCGGGAAAAGGAAACGGGAACCTTCCGCCGGCTGCTGATGGCTCCCGTCAGCAGGACAAGCATCTTGATCGGCAAACTTCTGCCCACCTTTATCACCGTCCTGCTGCAGATGACCGTCTTTTTTGCCTTTGGCCATCTGGTGTTCGGTATGGAGCTGGGCCGGTCTCTCGGGGGCTTGGCCCTGGTCGGTGCGGCGGTTGCCATGGCGGCCACGAGTATGAGCATCCTGATGGCCACATTCGTGAAGACGGAATCCCAGCTCTCCGGAGTCTCCCTGCTGGTTGTATTGGCCATGTCCTCTCTGGGTGGCAGTTGGTGGCCCTTGGAGATCGTCCCTGACTTCATGCGAACCCTCGCCCATCTCATCACGATCAATGCCTGGGCCATGGATGGGTTCAAGGACATTCTGTGGTACGGTCGTGGTGTCGTGGACGTCTTGCCCGAGGTGGGTGTCCTGGCGCTCATCTCCCTGGTCGCCTTCGGCGTGGGTCTGGCGCGGTTCAAGCTGGCGTGAGAGCGCTTTCGTTTGGTTGTTCCCCGCCCATTTGCTTCTCTTCTCTCCGGGACGGTTCTTGCTTCCGTTTCACCTTGAGCCACTTCTTCAAGCATTGAATGCTTGACTCGGGCAGAGAAATGGCATATAAACTTGCTGAATCCTGTTCAGTGAATGAGCCATGTTCGACGGCTCGGGTTAACTCGGAGCATTTCCATGCATCGACAAGGCGTACTCGCTGGCAACGCAGTGACCGCATTGCGCAGACAGCGGGAGAAAGAGTTTCGATATCGGAGCATCCTGGAGGCTGCGGAGAGGCTCTTCTGCCAGAAGGGCTACCCGAACACGAAAATCCAGGACATTGCTCGGGCTGCCGAGGTTGCCGTCGGCACGGTCTACTTTTATTTCAAGAGCAAGGAGGACCTCCTGCTCCGCCTGATGGACGCGATCGCCCTAAACGTCCGCACCCTTCTCGGGAAAGCCTTCCAAAGCCCAAGGCCGCCCATCGACCGGTTCGAGGAGGCGGGGAGAGCTTTTTTCCGGGATTTCTGCCTTGCGGCGCCCTATCAACTGATCATTCTGTTGCGCGAGTCGGTCGGGATCTCGGCCGAGGTGGAAGCCCGAAGACGGGCCATCTTCGAAAGGTTTCACCAGGACGCGGCCGGCGCCATCCTGGAGGTCATGGGGGAATTCGGGGTTCCGGACCGTTCGGTCGCCGAGGTTCTGGCCGTGGCCATCGCGGGCATGATGGAGAAGGTCGCCTATCAGTACCTCATCTGGCAGGATCGATCGGATCAACTGGAGGCCATCACGACCGAGGCGCTGGCGTTCATCCGAGGAGGGCTCCATTCGGTTCTCAACAATCTTTCCGAGAAGGCCACAACACATTGTCGAAAGGGCTAACCGACAACCGGGCAAGGAGGTGTAGATCATGGGCAGGCGTGTAGCCATTTGCGCCGTGGCGCAGATCCGGAACGAGCCGGACATCTGGTACAAGCGTTTCCAGGGCATGCTGCTCGAATGTCTGGAGCCGATCCTTGAGAAGACAGGCGTCACCTTCGACATGGACAAGGGCATCCGAAACATCGTCACCTGTTCGGACGATGTCTTCGATGCCCGGACCATTTCCGACAACGGCATGACGGACGTCGTGGGAGCCCATTACCGCGGCGAGGAAAAAATCGCCCAGGACGGTCTCAATGGCCTTGGCTATGCCATGGCCTGCATTCTTTCGGGCCACGACGATGTCGTGCTCTTCATGGGCCACTGCAAGGAGTCGCAGTCGGAAAGCAAGCGGACCTGCACGAACCTCGCTTACGACCCCTTCTTCCTGAGACCCCTGGGCTTGGATTTCCTAAACGTCAACGCTCTTCAGGCCCGCGCCTACATGGCCAAGAGCGGCGTGACGGACGCTCACCTGGCCGACATCGTGGTCCGCTCCAGGAAGAACGCGGCCCGGAATCCCTTTGCCCGGCCGAACCCGATGGTCTCCCGGGAGGAGGTGATGGCCTCGCCGTTCTTGGCCGATCCCATTCGGGAGCTCCACGCCTGGCCGGTGACAGACTGGGCCGTGGGCATGCTGCTCTGCTGCGAGGAGCGAGCCCGGGAATTCACGGACCGTCCTGTCTGGATCACGGGCTTCGGCAACTGCATGGACCGATACTTTGTCGGCGACCGGGACCTCGCGTCGAATTTCAGTCTCAAGCAAGCCGCGGCCCGGGCCTACGCCATGGCTGGCATCCGCGACCCGAAGAAGGAAATCGACGTTTTCGAGTTCAACGACGCCTGCGCCCACCAGCTCCCGATGATCGCCGAAGGGGTGGGCATCGCCGAAGAAGGGCAAGGCGGGAAGTGGCTCGAAGCCGGAGGTCCGGACCGGTACAACGTGAACCTTTCGGGCGGGATGCTCAACGGGAACCCGATCATGCTCGGTGGAGTGGCCAGGGCCGTGGAGGCGTATCTCCAGCTTCGGGGCGAAGCCGGGGAGCGGCAGGTCAAAGGCGCCAGAAGAGCCTTGGCCCACGGGACGACCGGGGGGGCAGGCCAGCATCAGACCGTCTTGATCTTGGAAAACTAAGAGCGGGGTGAGCCATGGTTCATCGAAAGAAGAATCGCAATGTCGCGGTGATCGGCGTGGGGCAGACGAAACATTCCAGCCATCGGGAGGACGTGAACCAGCCCGAAATGGTCTACGAAGCGGTTCGGGAGGCCCTGGACGACGCCGGCCTGACCATGAACGACATCGACTGTATCGTCCACGGCAACATGGAACTGTTTGAAATGATCCACCAGCCGGACCTCTGGCATGAGCTGGGCACCGGCGCGTTCGGCAAGAGCAGCTTCCGCCTGAGCACCGGAGGCACGACTGGAGCGACCCTCTTTTGCGCGGCCGACAACCTCGTGGCCTCCGGCATGTACGACGTGGTGATGGCCATCGGATTCGAAAAACTCCAGGAAGGCAACACCACGGCCGGCATCACGAACATGGCCGACCCCCTTTGGCATCGGCACCTCCAGACTGGCGCCCTGACGAGCACATGCGCTTACGACGTGATCCAGGAGTTCGGTCTGGATCGGGCCAAGCGGGCCTCCATGATGTATCGGATCATCATGGACAAGCACGCCTGCCTCAATCCCAAAGCTCACAGGCAGTTCGGCCTCGAGTTCGATCAGCTCGAGTATCTCATGGAGAGCTCGGCCAAGCTCATCGGCGAGCTTCGGATCATCCACATGTGCTCCCAGTCCGACGGCGCCTGCGCGGTCATCCTGGCGAGCGAGGAAAAGGCCAAGAGACTGTCCAACAAGCCGGTCTGGGTCCGCGACCACATCACGGTCCACCGGGAGGAATCGTTCAACATCATGGCCTACGACAAGCGGTATCCCCTGCTGACGACGCACCGGGCCGCGGCACAGGAGTTATTCAAGAGAAACGGGATTTCGAACCCCCTGGAGTACTTTGACGTGTTCGAAATGTATGATCCCTCCTCCTGGTGGGGCTTGGACTGGATCCGGGAATTTTTCCTGCTCGAGGGGGACGAACACCTGAAGCTCGTCGAAAACAAAGAAATCATGCTCGACGGCAAGATGCCCATCAATCCTTCGGGCGGCGTGATCGCGACCAATCCGATCGGCGCCACGGCGCTCATCCGTCCGGCCGAGGCGGCCCTGCAGATCCGCGGGGACGCAGGCGCCCACCAGGTTCCGAAGCCCGTGCGCCACGCTCTGGCGTCAGGCTTTGGCGGCACCATGTGGACCGTGCTGATCATGCTGGAAAAAGAATTGAACTGGTAGGAGGGGAACCCCGATGAGCGAACAATTCGGCGTCAAGGTAGAGGAGATTTTCAATACGATGCCCGAGCGCTTTCGTCCAGAAGCCGCCCAGGGAGTGGACGCCTGCTTCGGCTACGACATCACGGGCAGAGGGAAATGGAAGCTCACCGTCCGAGACGGTGCCATGAAGATCGAGCGGACCGATGACCTCTCGGGCTGCGTGGCCGTGACCAAGGCGGACCCGGATACCTTCGTGGGCGTCAACATCGGCAAGGTGGACGGCATGCAGGCCTTCACCACCGGCAAGCTTTCCGTGGACGGCGACCTTTCGGCTTTGGGCAAAACGACCAAGATGTTCAAGCGGTACGTGCCGCCCAAGAAGGAGCTTTCCATCCGGGAGTACGTGCTCGACATGTTCGGCACCCTGGAGAAGCGCTTTCAACCAAAGGAAGCCCAGGGCCTCGACCTGGTCGTGGCCTACGACATCGGCGGTCCCGAAGGCGGGCAATGGACCGCCACCATCCGGAACGGCGCCTGCAAAGTGACCGAAGGGCTCGCCGCCCAACCCACCCTCAAGCTTTCGCTCAAGGCCAAGGACTGGGTGGAGCTCATGCTGGGAAAGGTGGATGCCCTGACGCTGCTCAGCACGGGACGGGCGAAGTTCGAGGGCGACCTCCAGGTGGCCATGAAGCTCGGGCAGATCTTTGCCAAGTATACGCCCCCGGGCGAAGAGGCCAAGGAGGAGCAGGAACTGCTGGTCCTCAAGAAAGTCATTTCGGTCGATCACCGCTTCGCGACCGGACCGGTGATGGGCCGGTTCCTGAACGGCCTCAAGGAAAAGAAGATCCTGGCCAACCGGTGTCCCAAATGCCAACGCCTCCAGATCCCGCCCCGAGAAGTGTGCGCCGAATGCCGGGTTCGCGCGACCGAGTTCGTGGAGGTCGGGCCCAAGGGCAATGTCCGGATGCTCGAATACGTGTACTACGCGAGCCCGGACCCCCTCACCGGGAAGACCCGGGAGACGCCTTACGGCGTGGCCTACATTCTCCTGGACGGATGCAAGGGCCACGAAGTCTTCTCCCACTACATCCGGCCTGACCAGTTGGACCGGATCGAACTCGGCTGGAACGAAAAGAAAGGGTCCATCGTCCGGCCGGTCTGGGCTGAGGAGCGCACGGGTTCGGTCCACGACATTCTGTACTTCGAACTCGACGAGTAAGAAGGAGTTGGCCATGAATCCCACAGCAGAAGAGACCCGAGACTGCTTTGTCGTACACGGAAAGATCGCGCTTCCTTACACCTACTTCGCCGGAAAGGTGGGAAGCAAATTCCTGACCACGATCCGGGACAAGAAACAGATCCTGGGAATCCGGTGTGAGAAATGCAACCAGGTGTATGTGCCGCCCCGGCAGATCTGCGACGTCTGCATGACCGACATCCGGGACAACTGGGTGGAGGTGAAGAGCGAGGGGACGGTGACGAATTTCACGGTCGTGCGCTATGGGGACAAGCACCTGCCGCGGAAGCCGCCTTTTGTGCTCGCCTTGATCCGTCTCGATGGCGCCGACACGGCTATGCCTCACATCGTGGAAGGGGTGGCGCCGGAGCTTGTGAAAATCGGCATGCGGGTGCGGGCTGTCTTCGCAAAGGAGACGGCCAACACCCTCCTCGACATCGATCACTTCGAGCCTGCGTAGGGGAAAGGGCTTCCCCGTTGCCGGCTCCGGCTCCCGAAACGAGAGGGCGTCGAAAGGCGCCCTCTCGGAGCTTAAGGGCCGCCTTCCGCAGACCGTTCGATCCTTCCGATCTCTTTGGCCACCAGCCAGTCCACCGCCCTGCACGGCAGCAGGCGGATCAGCCGGTACTCCCATCTCTCCTTTGCGACCAAGTACCGCGCCCTGGGCTTGCGGGCAACGAGGGCGCGATGCACGACCCTGGCCACTTCCAAAGGAGAGATCCCTGTTCTCTTCCCCCGGTCAATGGCGTACCTTCCCACCTTTCGGGCAAGGGGGAGGAGCGGCGAGCCGTCGCCCGAACGGGCCAGCTGCTCTTTTCCCTTGTCCCAAATGGGCGTGGCGATCCGTCCCGGTTGAACGAGCACGACCGAAACCCCGAGGCGGCAGACCTCCCGCCGCAGAGAATCCCCGTATCCCTCCAGGGCGAACTTCGAGGCGCAATAAGGGCCGAAAAAGGGCTTGGCGAAAAAACCGGAATCGCTCGACATCAGGACCACCCGGCCTTTGGACTCGACAACAAGGGGCAGGAGCGCTCGGGTGACCCGATGGACGCCGAAGAAATTGACCTCGAACTGCTCGCGAAGCTCCTCGGTGGATACATCCAGGAGAGGTCCGCCTCGGGCGATGCCGGCGTTGTTGACTACGGCGAAAAGGCCCGTGCCTGCCCCGGCGATCCGAGCCGCAGCGGCCTCTGCGTCGACATCGCTTCGGACATCCAGGGGGACGGCGACAACGCCCACCAGCCGGCCCAGGGCTTCCAGATCTTCGTTTCGGCGGGCGCACCCGTAAACCCCGAACCCCCGCTTGGCCAGGAATTCCGCCGTGGCCCGCCCGATGCCTGAACTCGCTCCGGTGACAAGCACCCACCGCTTGGCCTCGGTCCCCATCCTTTCGAATCCCTCGTGCCTGCGCGATTCGTTTTCCGGGTCAGGACATTAACACGAAATGAGGCTGCTTGGCCGTCGACACATCCACCACCGAGGGTCGCTCGTCCGCCAGGGCCGCCTCGATGGCCGGCTCGAGGTCCGAAGGCTTGCGCACCTTCACGCCCGCACACCCCATGGAAACCGCGATCGAAGCGAAGTCGGTCTCCTCATACTCGGTCGCAATCCTCCGACCCGGCGTCTGGAAGTCGGACACGTTGCACAAGCCCGCGTTGTTCATGACGACGTACGTGACGGGCAGGAGGTACTGGCGGGCCGTCTCGAGAGCGTGAAGCATCATGAGCATGCCGCCGTCGCCGCACACGGCGACCACACGCCGGTCCGGCCTGAGCATTTGCGCGCTCAAAGCCGCGGGAATCCCCCAGCCCACGCCGGCGCCACCGCCCGGCGCCACCACCTGGCCCGGCGACTTGGACTGAAAAAGTTTGGCCATGAACATCCGGCTGTTGCCGCAGTCCAGCACCACAAGATCCTCGGCCCGGGTCACCCGGTTCAGGGCTCCCACGATCCTTTCCGGTAGAATCGGTTCCGACTCCGAGCGATAGGCCTCCCCTGCAAAGAAGCCTGTCTTGGCCTTGAGGGCCCGCAGGGCCTCCAGGCGCCACCTCCGGTTTATGGTCGCATCCCGGGCCCGGACGGCCGCAAGAATGCTCTGGAGCGCCCCTTTCGCGTCGGCCGGTATCCCCTGGGCGACAGGATACGTCCAGCCGATGTTGCGGGGCTCGATGTCGATCTGGATGATCGCCTGCCGGTCGGGCCGGATGAATCGGGGCGACAGCATCTTGGTGTTTTCCGGGCCGAGACAGGAGCCAACGACCAGAAGCACGTCGGCGTCCTCGATCGATCGATTGGCGGCCTCCTGTCCGATTTGGCCGATGGTCCCCACAGCCAGTTCGTGCGTTTCCGGCAGGGCGCTCTTTCCCATGTAGGTGGTGGCGACCGGCATGGCCAGCTCTTCGGCCAGGGCCTTGAGTTCCTCGTAGGCCCGGCTCGCATGCACGCCCCTTCCTGCGATTGCGACAGGGGCCCTGGCGGAAAGAAGCGTGTCAGCGGCCCTTTCGGCGTCCTCGGTCGAAATGGCGGGCCTCGACACGTTCAGATAGCCTTTCAGAGGATACAGGGGCGGCCGGATCCGGGACGGGTCGATCTCGGATAGGGCCGCGTCCCACCGGAACAGAACGGCCGTCGGGCCCGGCCGGCCGGTCGTGGCGTGCTTGAGGGCCAACGCCGTACCGTGAACGAACTCGTCGGCGGTGTTGGCCACGGTCGTGTACTTGGTGATGGAGCGGAAAATCCCCCTGAGATCCGCGCTCCCGTACTCGCCTCCCATGCATTGATAGGGCCCGTGCTGCACAAGCCCCGCGTAGTCCGACAGATCCGCCAAAACCACCATCGGCGAGCCAGCCAGGTACGCCTCGATCACGCCAAAGGCGCCGTTCGATCCGGCCCAGGCTCCCTGGGCGATCATCACGCCGGGCTTGCCCGTAAGCCTTCCGTACATATCCGCCATGCAGGCCGCGGCCCCTTCCTGGCGGGCGAGGACCGTGCGGATTTTGTCCTGGCGGTCGACCAGGCCGTCGTAGAGAAAAATCGTGGCTCCTCCTGGCATACCGAACACATGGTCGATGCTCGCCTGGACGAGCAGGTCCAGCACGAGTTCCGTGGCTTTCTGGGTCATGGCCTTTCTCCTTGGAAGGGCTGCCCGGGTTGCGGTTGCAGCTTCTCAGCGGCCAGCTTTCCGCTCTTGGGCAAGCTTTTGGCGCAGGCGCGCGGTGGCTTCCTGGTCCACAGCGTCGGTGCGCGCGTCGATGACGACCCCATACTGACGTTCGGCCGCCTCCCGCGAGACGTACTCGTCCAGCACGTCCTCAAGGACCGCCTGGGGATCACGCTCCAGAGGATCTCCCCAGCCGCCTCCTCCTCCCAGATCCACGACGGTCAGATCTCCGGCTGAAAGAGGCTCGCCGAAAGCCGTCTTCTCGACCGTTTTCTCCCCGGGGGATCCCGCCCGCAGGACCACGCGGTTGGGCGCCCCGTCTGCGCCGCCGCAAAGGCCTCGCATAGGATATTTCGTGCCGATCACGTAGGTATGGGCGAACATGTCCGCCCGGGAGCGCACCCGCGTGGAGGTCCCAAGGCCTCCCCGCCATTTGCCCGGTCCGCCTGAATCCGTGATGTACTCCCTGCCCAGGGTCTGCACCGGGTACAGCAGGTCGTGGAGTTCTCCGGTGGCCATGGTCATGGCTCCGAAAAAGGCAGGCATAGCGCCCCAGCCGTCCGTTCCGAAGGCGGCGTTGCACCAGCCCGCGGACATGGTCACATTCTGATCCACATAGAATTCCCCGGTCAATGGATTTATGCCGAAGGTCACCACGGGCATGCCGAGCTTGATGTTCTGGATGTAGGCCTTTTCCGGAACCGCTTTGGCCAGAGCAACAGCCAAAGCCTCTCCAACCTCGCCTCCGGCGTGAAGAGTGCAGGCCGTGCAGGGCGCAGGGGGCCGTGGGTTCACCACGGTCCCGGGGGGCAGGACGATCTCCACAGGCCGGAACAGCCCGTCGTTGCGGGGGATCGTATCGTCGATCATGCTCGAGAGGGTCAGGAAAATATAGGAATACGAGTTGGGCAGCGAGCTGTTGATGAACCCAGGCGTCTGGCGATCGCTCCCGGTGTAGTCGATCCGGAGAGAATCTCCGCGGATCGTGACCGTGACCCTCACGGCGATATCCTCGACCCCCTGACAGTCGTGTTCCAGAAAGGCCTCACCCTTGTAGCAGCCGTCCGGCCACGAACGAATCTCCTCGCGGAACCTGCGCTCGGCATAGGAAAGGGCGGCTTCGACCGCGGCCCGGACCGTTTGGAGACCGTACCGCCCAAGCAATTCGGCAAGCCTTCGCTCGCCCATCCGGACCGAGCCCATCATGGCCTGAAGGTCCCCAAGAAACGTGGGCTCTCGGTTGTTGATCTCCAGCATGCGGATGATGTCCTGCCGGGGTCTGCCGCGGTCGAAAATGCGGATGGGCGGCAGCCGAAGTCCTTCCTGCCAGATATCGGTTGCTCCAGGGTTATACCCGCCCGGCACCGCTCCGCCCGTGTCGCCCTGGTGCGCCCGCGTCACGGGGAAGAAAACGAGCTCGCCGTCGAAAAACACCGGCGCGGTCATGGTCCAATCCGGCAGGTGAGAGCCCCCGTGATAGGGATCGTTGACCAGAAAAAGGTCTCCGGGGTGGATGTCGTCTCCGAAAGCGTCCAGAACGGCCTGGACCGAGAACTTGCAGGCGCCCATGTGAATGGGCAGCGCATCTGCCAGGGCCACGATGCGGCCTTGACAGTCGAAAATCGACGTCGAGAAATCATGGCTTTCGCTGAACGTGGGCGTCCTGGCGGTCCGGATCATGGTGTCGCCCATCTCGTTGGCGATCGTGACCAGACCGCACCGGACGACCTCGGCCGTAATGGGATCGACTCCGATCATGGCCGCGCCTCCTTTGCCGCGCCCGGGCCTCTTCCCGCGGACTCTTGCGCTTCCCTCTCCGGGATTCGTGCACCCGTCTCGATCTCATACTGATCCCACTTGGAAAGGATCGCCGTCTGGCCGGGATACACGACGATGGTTGTGGCCGGTTCTTGGATCACGCAGGGACCCGGGAAGATGTGCCCGCACCGGGCTCGGCTGCCGTCGAAGACGGGCGTGTCCACGAACGCTCCTCGCTCTTCGAAAAAGACCGGCCGCACACTCCGCAAAGCCTCCGAAGGATCCCCGCCAGAGGGTTCAAGCTCGGGAAGCGGAGGTTTGCCGGTTTCGATGACCGCCTCGAGCCGCACGTTGAGAACATAGACGGGATCGCCCCGGCAGCAGAAGGTGTGCAGAGCTTCATGGGCCTCGTGAAAGGCCTCGACAGCCCTCGAAAGGTGCGAAGCCGTCACCCGGTCGCGGTCGGTCTCCAGCGGCACCGTGATCTCGTGGGTTTCTCCCTTGTAATGCATGTCGATGCCGTACCGGTGGATGCGCCTTCCTGCGAGGCCCACGCAGGCCTTGCCGGCTGCAGACAGATCCGAGTCCACTTCGGCGCGCATGTCTGCCAGGAGGCTGTTCAGCCGGTCAAGGTCGCAGGCGTCCGCCCGAGCCGCAAAGGTTCGCATTTTGGAAACGACCCCGTCCGAGTAAAGCATTCCCAGAGCCGAAAAGGCCGTGGCGACCCTCGGCACAATCACCTTGCGGATCCCGAGATCCCGGGCCTGCACGCCCGCGTGGACGGCTCCGTTTCCCCCGAAGGCGACGAGCACGAAATCCCTCGGGTCGTGGCCGCGGTGGACCGAAACCACCCGGATTCCGTTGGCCATGTTGTGGTTGACGATCCGAAAGATCCCGAGGGCGGCCTGGACAGGATCCAGCTTCAATGGACGGGCCACTTTTCTTTGTATCGCCTGCTCGGCCGCTTGCCGGTCGAGCCGCATCTCGCCCCCGAGAAAGTTCTCCGGATCCAGGAAACCGAGAAGAAGATTCGCATCCGTAACGGTGGGCTCCTCCCCTCCTCGGCCGTAACAGGCCGGTCCGGGCACGGCCCCCACGCTCCTCGGCCCTACGTGCAGAGCTCCGCCCGAATCCACCCACGCCACGCTCCCTCCGCCTGCGCCGATCGTGTGGATGTCGAGCATCGGGACCGCAACCCTGTAGCGGCTGATCCAGGCGCTCGTGGTCACCGCGGGCCGGCCGTCCCGGATCAAGGAAACGTCGTAACTGGTGCCGCCCATGTCTACGGAGATGAGGTTCGGTTCACCGCATCTCCGGCCCACCAGTTCCGCACAGGCCACGACACCGCCCGCAGGCCCAGAAAGCAAAGAAGTCACCGCGTATTTCCCTGCGAATGGAGCGTTCATCACGCCTCCGTTTGAGAGCATGATGAGAAGGTCACCCCGGAACCCGTGGCCGGCGAGTTGGGTTTGCAGGCTCTCCAGGTACTTCTTGAGCCGGGGGGAAGTGTATGCGTTGACCAGGGTCGTGCTCACCCGCTCGAACTCCCGGATCTGGGGGAGCACCTCGTGGGCCAGGGAGACGTGGGCGTCCGGATGTTCCTGGCGGACGATCTCGGCGATCTGTTTCTCATGGGCTGGGTTGAGGAAACCGAAATACAGGCAGACGGCGATGGACTCCACGCCCTGGCTCTTGAGCTTTCGGACGGCTTCGGCGGCCTCTGCGCGGTTGAGAGGCTTGACGATCTTTCCGTCCTGGTCGACCCGCTCCTCCACCGTCAGCCGGTGCCTGCGCCGGGCAATGGGGGTTGGGGCTGGATAACGGGGGTTGAAGATCCTTTCTTTGTATCCGCGCCGGATCTCGATGTCGTCGCGGAAGCCCCGGGTCGCAATGAGACCGGTCTTGGGCCCGTCGAACTCCAGCATGGTGTTGGTGGCGACCGTCGTGCCGTGGAGGATGAGGTCCGTTTCGGCCAAAAGCCGGGTCAACTCCAGCCCTTCGAGCGAGGCAAGTCCCTCGAGTCCCCGGATCACGCCCAGGGCTTGGTTCTCGGGTGTCGTGGGCGTTTTGACGACCTGCATCCGGCCCGCATTCGAGACCGATACGAGATCCGTGAAGGTTCCTCCGACGTCAATGCCAATGCGGTATCCCAATGGAGTCCCTCTCCTTTTGCAGAAGCCTATGGATATCGCAAGGACTGCACTCTGCCGCGGTCCAGCGGCCCCTGTGCTTTGCTTTGGAGACAAACACGGCCCGTTTGGCGATGTCAAGGGGCGTGGACCTCTCAAAGGGCCTTGCAAGGAACACGGTTCAGCCCGATGAGCGCCCTTTTCCAACCTTATTCGAATATAGGCCCTGTCTCCGGGAACTCCAGGGCTCGTTGACTTGAAAAAACCCCTTCTCGTATGCTTCGACCAGCTCGAAAACCCTTTCCAACAAGGAGGACGCCGTGACCGAGCCCGCACCCGCCCCGTCCAAGCCGATCAACTTCCTTGAGATCCACGCGGCCAACCAGCCCGACAAAACGGCCGTGATCGGGCCTCAGAGGTCCCTCACCTACGGACAGCTTCGAGATCGGTCTCGAAGGCTCGCCAAGCGCCTTTATGCCATGGGCCTGAGGCCCGGCGACCAGGCTGCCGTCATGAGCTACAATCTGTCAGAATGCTTCGAGATCGGTCAGGCCCTTTACTATCTCCAGGTCGGCCTCGTCATGGTGGGCTATCGGATGAAGCCGCCCGAGATCGAATATATCGTGGACAACTCGGACTCGAAAGTCTTTTTCTTTTTTCACGAATTTGCAGAACGAATCCTACCCTTCCGGAGCCGCTACCGGAAGCTCCTGCCCGGCGGCCTGATCTCGTTCGGAGGTCCGACGGAGGGTGCCCAGGCCTATGAGACCCTCTTCGAGAATCCGCCCGAGGTGGATCTCGACAACCTGCCCGTCGCCTCAGGAGCTGGCCATTCCATGATCTACACCTCGGGCACCACGGGAAGACCGAAGGGCGCGGCTCGCAAAGCCGATTTTATCGCCCGTCCTGGCGTGCTCACCTACCTGACAGAGACCATCCGGTTTCTCCGCATGGCCCCGGACGAGGTGCATCTCATCTGCTGCCCCCTGTACCACTCGGCTCCGACCTACTTCAATGTCGTCAATTTCATTCTGGGCGGCACCGCGGTGCTCCAGCCCCGGTTCGATCCTCTGGAGTTCCTCCGGCTGGTCCATGAGCATCGGGTGACTTCGGTTCACCTCGTGCCCACCATGGTCGTGCGGCTTCTGCAGGTTCCGGAGGAGGAGTTGCGCAAGTACGACACGTCGAGCCTCCGCACTGTGATCTGCGGCGCGGCGCCTCTGTTTCCCGAGTACAAGCTCGCGTTCCTGGATCGCTTCGGAGACTGTCTCTACGAGTATTACGGCTCCACGGAGACCGGCGTCAACACCTTGATCTCCCCCCAGGAGATGCGGCAACGGCCGGCGAGCGTTGGCCGGCCCTTCGCCGACAACGAGCTCAAGCTCTTCGACGAGCACGGAAACGAAGTGCCGGACGGTCAGAGGGGCATCCTCTACATGTACAACTCGGTTCTCATGGAAGGGTACTACAAGAACGAGTCCGCCACGGTCGAGACCTTCCGCGGCAAGTACATGACCGTAGGGGACGTGGCGATTCGCGACCCGGAGGGCTACTACTACATCGTGGACCGGGTGAAGGACATGATCATCCGGGGCGGCGTGAACATCTACCCGGCCGAAGTGGAGTCGGTTTTAAGCAGTATGCCCGGGATCGCCGACGTCGCCGTTGTAGGAAAGCCGGACCCTGAGTTCGGAGAGGTTGTCGCAGCGTTTGTGGTTCTGCAGAAGGGCCAGGCGCTCTCCGAAGAGTCGATCCGGGCCTTCTGCCGCGAGCGAATGGAAAACCACAAAATCCCGGCCGCCCTGATCTTTGTCGACGAAATCCCCAGGACGCCCACGGGAAAAATCCTCAAGCGGGAACTGCGCGAGCGGCTCAAGAGCCTCTGAGTCACCTGTCCAAGCCTTGGGAGACCATGCAACCTCATATCCTCAGCCGGTTTACTGCAGCGCTGCCTCAACTCCGAGCCTGGATCGATCGTCTTCTGGACGTGCATGCGGAACGAGCCCGTGCGGTAAGCGCGCTGGGCTGTGCGCGCTTGGCGGCCTCTTTTCCCCCGGAACTTCTGGATCGCGCCAAGGTGGTGACTGTGGACCCCGTGCCGTTTCCTCCGGTGGACGCGTTCGGGCTGCCGGAGTTCGCGGCCCTTCAGCGCATGCCCCTCGAGGGGATCACCTTCAAGGACACCTTTTTCGTGCGGCGGGGAAGGGAATCGGAGTCCCTGTATTTCCACGAACTCGTGCACGTGGTGCAGTGGTCGACCTTGGGCGAGGAAAGGTTTCTCCTGGCGTAGGGTTTCGGATTGTTCACCTTCGGGTATCGTGAAAGCCCGCTCGAACGGATGGCCTACGAGCTGCAGAAAGCCTTCGATACGGAGTCGCTCCCGCCCGGGTTCGTGCAGGGGATCCAGCGGCAGACAGAAGCGATCTGGGCCCAGGCCGAGCCGATCGTGCGGGAGGCGCTTGCTGCAGCAAATCCTGGTTAACGGTCAAGGGGAACATCCGGTTCGCCGCACACCCCCCTGTGAAGCACCGAGACGCCCATCTGCTGGGCGATGCAGGCGCTCGAGTACGTCTGTCCATCGCACCCGCAAACCGGGTCCACAATCGCAAGGCAGAGGACATCTCGCCTGGCGCACCTCCCCGGAGGCGCGCACAGCCCTTGCGGGTAGAGGCAGAAGGATTCCTCGTCGCAGCCCGAATCGTCCTGGCACAAGTTGCCGGCCCGACGCCGTTCGAAGAGGACCGACGCCGCCTTTCTGACCTTGACGATGTGAAAGGGATTGGTGATCAGATCGAGCGGGCCCGGCTGTGTGTTTTCTTCCACCCGAACGATAATACTCTTGCCAGGCCTCGGGGGAGATCCGAAGGGGTCTTCGATGGAGGTGATTTCGATGCCCGGCCCTCCGCCGCTTGTCTGGTACCCCAGGATCGCCACGAGCACCATGTCGACTCTGAAATCAACCACGGGTAACGGGGGCGCCGGCAGAATCCCTTCGGTGTGGTTCCTCCAAAACCAAATCCACGTTCTCTGATCCTTGATGACCATGGCCGCGCCCGCAAACTCCGGGTCCCCGTAACGGAAGGAAGAGATTTCTCCCTTCTCTATGGTTTCGAACGGGACAGATTGCCCTAGAACGTGCGCCGGCGCCAACCCGGCGAGAAGAAGGCCCAGGATGCAAGAGAAGATTTTCCGCTTCGCAGACATCTCAGGCACCTCCCTTTTTAAGTCTTCCACGCCTAAGTGCATGGTAAAAAGAAGCGGGACGGCCGGTCAAGAAAAAAAAGCGATCCAGGCACCGGCCGGTGGAAAACCGCTCGGAATCCGGCTATCCTGCCCTGTGCCGGCACGTGTCTCCTGCGGGCTTAGGAACGGAATCCTCGAACGCGGGGTTTCCGAGCAAATCGAGAGGCTCAAGGCCCGCCGAAAGCCGAAGGATCCCACGATGCAGCCCGAATCCCTGGCCTCCCTTCCGCCTGTGCTCCAGGCCCTTGCGGCTACCCTGTTCACGTGGTTCATGACAGCTCTGGGAGCCGGCATGGTCTTTTTCTTTCGGACCATCGAGCGCAGAATGCTTGACTCGATGATGGGGTTCGCTGCAGGGGTCATGATCGCCGCGAGTTACTGGTCCCTGCTCGCGCCCGCCATCGAAATGGCCAAAGCCAAAGGCGGGTCTCCGTGGATCCCGGCTACAGCCGGATTCCTGGCCGGAGGGTTTTTCATCTGGATCGTCGACCGGATCCTGCCCCATCTTCATCCAGGGTTGCCCACCACATCCGCCGAGGGGCTGCCCAGCCATTGGCGCCGGAGCATTCTTCTGGTTCTTGCGATCACCATTCACAACATCCCTGAAGGGCTCGCTGTGGGCGTGGCCTTCGGAGCCCTGGCCGCCGACGTGCCTTCGGCTTCCCTGGCCGGAGCCGTTTCCCTGGCCATCGGGATCGGGATCCAGAATTTTCCGGAAGGCACAGCCGTTGCCGTGCCCTTGCGGCGGGAGGGGTTCTCCCGGGCCAGGAGCTTCTGGTACGGGCAACTGTCGGGGATGGTGGAGCCCGTTGCCGGCGTATGCGGCGCCTTTGCCGTGGTGGCGATGCAGTCGATCCTGCCTTATGCCCTGGCTTTCGCAGCGGGAGCCATGATCTACGTGGTGGCGGAGGAACTCATCCCCTCGGCCCAGCGGGAGAGTCACAGCGACTTCGCCACGGCTGGCGTGATGTTGGGGTTCGCGGTCATGATGACCCTTGACGTGGTTTTTGGGTGACCGGCGCCTCGGCCCTTTATCCTTTGAGGTTCAGCGGGCTCGTTCCACGCGGAAATACTGCCCCGGTGCGGCCTCCACGTACTTGAGACCCGGGCAGGGCACGAGATACCTGAGCGGATGCTCTTCGCCCAGGATGCCGAACAGTTCCACGCAGGCGGAGCAGACAAGGGGGGTCCTCTGAATGGAGTACGGCGCAGGCCCGTGGGCGGATGTTTCCACGAAGAACTTCGGAAACGCGAAGTTGAGGTGATTGGCCGAGTAGTAAAGAAATACGGCCTCGAGAGGAAGTTCGATGCCCTGCTGGGCAAGGTAGGCCCGGATCGCTTCGACCTCCCAGGAAGAAAAATCTCCCCATCCCTCCGGCAGCAGTTGGATCGACTTCTCGTCCCCCATGGTCTCGAGGACGTCCTGTTCCGAAGCAAGCCTGGGCGGCGAGAACGCCTCAATCGTGATCCTTCCCCATGGTTCGAGCTGGGGCTGCTCCCGGTTGCTCACAAGAAGGACCCACCCCTTTTTGGCCGAGGCACGGTACCAGGATCCCTGGCGCAGGCATTGGCGGTCCCACGCCTCGGGAGGGACCATCGATACCTCTCTGCGGGCATAAAGGGCCTCGCAGGGCTGGCGGCGCGCACGATAGACGAGGCGCTTGTCTTGGCTGTACCTGGAAATCTCGTCCCCTTTCGTGTCGGGATCGAGCCAGTAAACCCATTTGCAGTAAGCGTCGGCCGCGCCCGTCATGGTGCCGGAATCTCCCCCTTGTGGCAGCGTTGTTTGCATGGTATCAGCAAGGCATGATCCCGTCCAGGGGAGGACCTGGGCATGAGAGGGTGTGGCTGCAGAGAACATTTGCGCGTTTTGCTCGCGCCCAACGAGGACGGCTTTGGGACCTCGGCCTGGGCGGTTCGGCTCGCCAAGGCCTTGCTCCGCCGCGCCGGGACCGACCTTTGTCGGCTCGTTGTGGCGGTCTCGTCCAGGCGGCTGGTTGCCTTTCTCGAGAATGCCCTGGCTGGCTGCGCCGGCATAGAGATTTTCCTTCTTGAGGGTGTGACCGACCGGATCGAACTCGTCAAGAACCGGGGCGGAGTGGAGATTGCGCCGAGCCTGACCCGAAGCGCCCTCTCGTATCCGGCTTCTGCAGACCAAGTTCGAGCCGCCTTGGAAAAAGGAGGGCTCCTACGGGACCTGGATCTCGTTGTCGATTTTGGAGTTCCCCAGGTGGTTGGGGCGGTTCGGGCGCGGTCCGACTCCGGCCGCAGGCCTACGGCTGCGGGCACGGGAATCCGGGCCGTTACCGTCTTTGACCATATGTGGAGCAGGACGCTCAAGGAGCTTGCCCGGAGCGCGCGGCTGCCGGAACCCAGGTGGAAGAAACTCTCCGCGGCCCTCTTGCGCATCCGCAAGGACGAGAGTTCGGCCTGCGAGGTTTTCTTGCTGCCGGATCCGGTTTCCCCGCCCTGGGTTGGCCGCGCCTGGAAGACCCTTCTGGGGAGGCCGGCGAGCGTCCTGGCCGGCTTTCCCGGAGGGCCGCTCTGGACCCTGGAGTTTGTTGGCGATCCGGCCTTCCGGGCCCTCTGGCAAACCGTCGCATCCGGTGCGCCCTGCCCAAAAGAGGCTCGATCCAAGGCCAGGGCCCATGCCAGGCGGCTTTTGGGCATCGAGGATGAAACTCCGATTCTCTACGTCTCGGGCGGCGGCACCGGAGTGTGGGACGAATTGCTGACGGGGTTGCTGGACGCCTATCTTAAAGATCCTCCCTGCTACTCGGTCGTGGTTTACGCTCCGAACGAAGCGCGCCGCAGAAAGGTGGAAATGGCCTGGCACGGAAACGTGTTGCGGTCGCAGTGGGGGCCCGGGCAGAGGATCGTGTTCCTGGACCGCGTTCGGGGGGAGACCCATCACGTCCTGTTCCCGGGCTTCGACCTGGCGCTCACACGGGCCGGGGGCGGAACCGTGGCGGATTGTCTTTCCTGCGGTGTGCCTATGGTTTTGGTCGAGGAGCCTGGCATGTGGCAGGTCGAGCAGATCCGGCTGCGATGTCGCGAACTGGGCCTGGCGAGGACGGTTTCTCTCGATGCGTTTCGGGCGCGGCCGAGGACGTGCGTGGAGAGCCGAAAAGGGAGGCTCGTCAATCTGAGAGCCGAACGAGAGCGGATCCTGGGCCTGGCGAGTCACGGTGAGATCCGGCTGGCCGAGGCGCTTCTGGATTCGTTGACATACCCGGACTGATGCACTAGCGTGACGGGAGCGTCGAAAAGAGGCTCTGAAGGTCTCGGAAACGTCGGAAAAACGGTTCTTTCCTTATGTACCTGACGTCGCTGGTCCACCGCGAAAAGCTTTTCCGGATCGCGGAGCGGTGGCTTTGCGGCCGCCTTGAGCCGGACGACGGCCGGGAGATCACCCGGATCCTGATCTGTGACGGATTCGTGCTGGCCGAGGTCCTCGAACGGGTGGCCAAGGGCCTGCTGGCGAAGATCTACGAAGGCCCTGTGCGGCAGCAGCGGATCCGTTTCAAAGGGCAGCTCCGGGACGCCATCTGCCGGGCCGGTGCGCTCGAAAGGGACCCAAGCGTGAGGGCGCTGCTCCGGCAGTACGAGGAAAACCCTGATTTCTTCTACCGGGAGGCGCCTGTGAACGGCACGGTCTGTCTGGACGAAAGGGGGCGTCTTCTGGGGTTTTTTCGGATCAAACGGCCCCGGAGAATCGCGGAGAAGGCCAACCGGTACATTGCGAACTGGATCTTTCGGATGGTCCAGAACAGGGCCAGGCAAATGGCCGAGGAGAGGGCTCTAAGGCTCGGCGTGCCGGTCGACAGGCTCCTGACTCCGGAAAAGGAGATGCTCGAGGAATTCGTGGCCGCCGAAGAGTCGATCGCGCGCAAGTTCAGCGATGGGAGCATCGAGCTCGACCGCAAGGCCATGACGATCGACGACGTGGGCGGCATCAAGGTCATCGCGGATCCGGACCGGCTCACCCGGCTTGAGGCGGCCTTGGGAGAGGATGGGCTGGTGCGGGTGGTGGACAAGGAGAACTACTGGGGAGGATACCGGGCCACGAGCCTGGTGTTGGAAGCGGGCTGGGACCGGGAAGAGATCGCGAGGCGCTACGAAGAATGCAGGGGTTGGGAGAGGTATGCTCGACGGGGCATCCCGGAGGAGGAACTCCGAAAGGGATTCCGAAGATTCCTCGAGGATGCTGAGCCCACTCTCAGACTCGAACTGATTCTTTCCACTTTTCCTGATCTTGTGGAGTCCGAATTCGGCCAGGCCATCCACGAGAAGCGGATCCTTGCCCAAAGGGACAATCGGACTTACAAAGGCAACATTCCGGTGAATGTGGAATTTTTGATCGAGTACTTGTTCGCCGTTGGCTTCAGCCCGCAGACTCGGGTCGATCGGCTGCCCATCAAACTCTGGGGCCGCTACCTGCCGGACACGGTGATCGGGTGCATTCGGAACCTGTACTCCATTCCGGAAGACGACCTGCTCGTGTAGATGCGTGCTTGAGCCGCAGAACCTCCGGGCGGCGTGCCTGCCGGAGTTCCTTCAGGGCCCTTCGCCTGCTGGCCCGGGAAACTGGGCCTGCAATCTTTTCGAGAGCTGCCCGAGCACGCCGGGCAGGACGATGTGAAGGCCGATCTTTACGACCCATGCCGGGAAGCGTTTCCCGGCCGACCCGAAACTCTCGTAGACGACCTCGCTCCCCTGCTCCAGGGACGCTTCCAGGACCAGAATGCGGCCGAACATGCCCGCCATTCCGCCTTCCTCGACGTTCCAGAGGATCTGCCGCTCTTGCGGAGAAGATCTCACCAGCACCACGGAATCGAAATCGGCCATGGGCCAAGGAGGCCGCACCGAGAACCGGTACCGGCGCAGCCCTGGGGCTGTCTCGATCGGGCGTATCTCGGAGAAAAGGTGGAAGAATTCCGGCCAGCGCTCCAGGTCGTCAAGGACCATCCAGGTTTGTTCAGGCGCCTTGAGCATAAGGGCCCGAATCCGGATGAGCCGGAGAGAGCCCACGGTGGATCGATCGATTCCGAGTAATCGATACGGCCGGGGTTCGGCTTTCCGGAGCTCACTACCGGCTTCGGCTTCAGTGCCCCGAGGGTATGGCAGCCCTGCGAGGGCCAGAAAAAGCCCGAGAAAAAAAGTCGCAAGGAGCCCGCAGCCGAGTCGGGCCATGGTAGAATCCTTCTTCAGACAGGGAAGGAGCCTGTATCTCGCGTCAAGTCGCCCCCTCTGGGTAAGACTCGTGTCCGCCCGGATGGGTTGCCTCTCTCCAGTTATTATCGGTCTTTCAAGGGGGGGCCTTGACGGCGCCCTGGGGAAGAGCGCCAAAAGAAAATTGACGAATAAAGTTATATTTCATATATTAATTTCTGGCCTTTCCGCCCGTGACATCTTGCAGACGGAGGCCCTTTGAAGTTTACCTCCTTTCGCACAGAGAGGACCCGGGGAGGGATTTTGGCCGAGCGGTACCACCTGCGGGAGCCGGTCGCCACGACGGGGATCTATACCGTTTTCGCAGGCTACGATGTCCTCAGCAAAGAACCCGTTCGGGTCACGGTTTTCTCCAAGAAGTTCCGCGAGCACCACGCCAGGGCTGCCCGGGAACTCATGCGGCAGGCCGGGGAGAACCTCGCCCGTCGGGATCCGCTCTTTCGAAACATCCTGTTCGTGGGCGAGGACCGGGACCGCCTGGTTCTGGTGGAAGAACCTGTCCAGGGAGAACCCCTTCTCGCGATGCTGCAACGAAGGATGAGGTCGTCAGAACCCTTGGACCTGGAGGAGATCCTGGCCCTTGGAGGGCTTCTTTGCAAGGCTCTCTCCCGGATCCAGCGCTTTACGGTGCATGGATTCGTGAACCCGGAGGAAATCGATGTCCGGCCCTGGCCGGGCGGCCCGGTTCCGTGGCGTATCCGGATAGGCTGGATCGGCCTGCGCAGGGCGCTTCGAACCGAAGGCCTGGCGCTCGAAGGCCTTTCGGTCGAAGGAGCCTGTTTCGTGCCGCCTGAGTTTTCCTCCCATCGGCCCCTGGGCCCGGAAGCAGACGTCTATGGCCTAGGGGCGATTTACTATTCGCTTCTGACCCTCAGGCTCCCGACAGGGTGCTTCGAACCTCCGAGCGTGGCTAGGGCCGGAATTCCAGAGGAATTGGATCGAGTTCTTCTTCAGGCCATGGATGACGACCCCGAGGAACGGATCGGCCACGTGGAGGCTTTCGTTCGAGCGCTGTGGGGGGTGGGGTTGAGCCTGGGGGGGATCGAGGGGCCGGGGGCTGGGCCCGACAGAGGTGTGGAAGGGGCCGGGGAGAGCCCGGGGGCTGACCTCCAAACGCCTGTCCTCCCGGCCGACCGTCCGGCCCCTGCGGAAAAACCCGTACGCCCACCGGCCCGGGTGGGTTGGCTGAGGTCGTTCTGGTCTGCGCCGGCTGCGTGGAAGATCCTTTCAGTCTTGCTTAGCACTGGATTGGTCGCTCTGGCCGCAGGGGAGCTTGTCCTGCGGCTGCTTCACGGATGGCCGGGACAAGGGGACATCAGGCGCTGGGAGGCACTGTTTCGGGCAAACCCGGGAGTCGAACGCCTGCTTTCGGACGTTCAGGCGCCCTCTGCCCAGCAGGGTTATGCTTCTGCCTCTCCTAAAGAGGGCGGCTCGCCATGAACTTCCGGGCGCCTGCTTCGGAACGCGACAGGGCCTTTGATTGGTCCCTCTGGGCCGCCGCGGCCTGCCCCCTTTGGGCTCTGGTCGTGTTCTCGTGGGTCTTTCTAGGACAGCTTCGGAGCGAGGTTCAGGAGGTAGCGCGGTATTACGGAGTCTACGTCGGAAAGGAGGCTTTGCGGGCCGCCCTTGCCCGGGTAGCCAGCGCGATGGAGCTTGCGAAAAGGCAAGGAAAGGTGGGCCGGACAGAAGGCGCGTTCTCCGAGGATGCGTGCGGGGCCGTTTCCAGGCTGTCAGGCCTCCAGCGGTTTCTGCTTATCCTGGATCCGGACAGTCTGAACCCCCTTTGCCTGGGAGATTCTGGTCCTGGGACCGCGGCCTCCGCTTTGGGGGACCCAGGATTCAGGGAGACGTTCCTTCGTACGGTCCGGCAGATGAATCGGCAGCAGGCCACCGAAGGCCTGTTTTCCCGAGGGGCACGTTCCGGCGGGGCCGGGAAGGATCAAAAATGGTTCGTTCTCTTGCAACCGGCGGGCTGCGATGTTCTATGCACTCTCCTCGTGCCCGAAAGCGAGATCGACAGGGCCGGAGGCTCTCTGGAGGAGGCTCTTTCTGTTCTTTTGGAGAAGCGGCAGCGGCGTTACTTGTTCCTTTCCGCCGCTTACTGCATTGCGCTTTCGGCCGTGATCGCGTTGCTCGTGAAGAAGGGTAGGCCGCAATGGGCGTCCACAAAACCGGGAGGGACCCATGACGGGCATCCAAAGACGCCGAATCCTCTTGGTAGGCCTGGATGACAGAGTTCTTTGGCAGCTCACGCGCACTCTGGCTCTCTGGGACGAACGGATCGGGTACGATTGCGTGCCGGGCGTCGAGGAGGCTCTGACTGTCTGCGGGCGGGAACGTATCGATCTGCTCGTTTTGGACAGTCCGGAATCGGCTGCCCGGGCGGCCCGGTTGTTCAAGGACCGGGATGGGGCCGACCGATGCCCTCCAGCCTGGCTGGTCCTCGCCGACGAGGTGCCCGCAGGCGGACTGCTGATCCCTGGCGCTCCCCGATCCACGTTGGTCGTCGAAAAACCCCTGCATCCAAAGGAATTCCCCCTTATGGTCCTGAAAGCCTTTTCGGGGATCGAGCCCCGGGGAGTCGCGGAAAAGCGGCCCGTGGCCTTGGGGCAAAGAGAAGGCGAGCCAGCCAGCACGCCCGCGGCCCAGGAAGACTGGCCTCGGGGGCGGCCCGCCATGTTTCCGGAGGAGAGGTATGCCGGACCCCCAGCGCCAGAAGGACCGGAGGCGGAAAGAGCCGCGCCGGCCGCCCCCGAGGCAGAGCCGCCTCCTTCGGCCGGGTTTTACGAGCTCCTGGCCAAGGGTTTCGAATGTCTCAAGAGCCAGGACCGACGGGGCGCTCTGGAGAACTGGAAGGCCGCTCTGGCGCTAAAGCCGGACGACCGCCGCCTGAAGGCGAACATCGCCAGGCTCGAAGGCGCGGGAAAAACGATCTGAGCCGGCCTTGGACACACTTACATGAGACTTGGAGGGAGAACCCGTTATGGCGAGCCTGGCTGGAAGCAGTTCAGCTCGGCCTGAGGGGGTTGGGCCGGCTTTCGTGGCCGGCGCCACGGGCTTTACGGGGCGGGAGGTCGTTCGCCTGCTTTGCGAACGCGGGATCCAAACTGTGGCGCACGTGCGGCCTGATTCGGCGCGGCTCGACGATTGGCGGGAGCGCTTCGCGAAGTTCGGAGCGAGAGTGGATACCACGCCCTGGGAGGAAGCGGCAATGGCCGAGGCCCTTGCTCGGCTCCAGCCCGCCTGGGTTTTTGCTCTCCTCGGAACCACGAGGGCCCGGGCCCGGAGGGCGGCCCGAATGGGTCTGGACCCTGCCGCCGAAAGCTACGAGGCGGTCGATTATGGCCTGACGAGCCTCCTCATTCGGGCCGCTGCCATGTGCGCCTCGCTGCGCCGTTTCGTGTATCTATCGGCTGTGGGCGCTGGCGCGAAATCCAGCGCGCGTTCGCCTTACTACCGAGCCCGGATTCGGGCCGAGGCTCTCCTCAAGGCGAGCGGCCTCCCGTTCACGATCGCAAGGCCCTCTTTCATCGCCGGTCCGGGCCGGGACGAACCGAGGCCGTTGGAGCGGATGGGGGCCGCGGTTGTGGACTGGCTGCTCTCAGCAGCCGGTTTCCTGGGTGCCCGAAGACTGAGGGATCGATACGCTTCCCTGACCAATACGGCTCTGGCCGAGGCGCTGGTGAAGGTCGCGCTGGATCCCGCTGCCGAGAACCGGGTGATCGAATGCGAGGAGCTGCGCAAGCGGTCCCGCTCGTGAAAGAGCACCGCCAGGTTCAGAAGAGGCGCTTCCAGAAAGAAGCCTTCTCGATCGTCTCTGCGGCCAGGATGTCCACCTGACCCAGGACCCGGTCGCCGAGCCGGGCCGTGGCCTTGCCCAGGGGGGTCCCTTCCTGGACCGGCGCTTCCACCTGTTCGGGCAGTTCGTCGGCAAAGACCACCTGCGAAGCCTGGTCGTTCTTGACGCTCACCCGCAGGTCCGAAGCGTATTTGAGGCCCACGTCCGGCGACTTGCCCTTCTTCACCTTGAGTCGTTTTGCAAGGACCTGGCCTGCCGTGGCCAGGGTGACCGTCTTGTAGGTGTTGAACCCCAGAGAAAGCAGGCGCGTGGTCTCGGCCGTGCGCATGGCGTCGTTCTTGGCTCCCAGAACCACGGCGATCATCCTCGTCCCGTCTCGGGCTGCGGTGGCCGTGATGCAAAATCCGGCCTCCCGGATGTAACCGGTCTTGATTCCGTCCATGCCTCGGAACCGGGTGAGGATCTTGTTCGTGTTGCGAAGGGTAAACTGGCCTCCCCGGAAGGGCTCCTCCACCGTGGAGGTCCACTCGAGAATCTTCGGGTCTTGGACGAGCTGGCGGCCGAGCAGGGCCAAGTCATAAGCGGACGAAAGATCCATCTCCTGCCCTTTTCCGGGAGGCAGGCCGTGGACGGAATGGAAAACCGTGTCGTTCATCCCGAGCTCCTTGGCCTTGAGATTCATGAGGTCCACGAAGGCCTCCACGGAGCCGGCAACGGTTTCCGCGATCGCCGTGGCCGCGTCGTTGGCCGAATGGATCATCATGGCCTTCATGAGCTCTTCCAGGGCGAAGACCTCTCCCTGCTTGAGATAAACCTGAGAGCCGCCGATCTTAGCCGCCCGGGCCGAAACCGTAATTGGCTCCTCGAGCTTGAGGGAGCCTTCCCGGACTTTCTCCATGACGATGAGAGCCACCATCATCTTGACCATGGATGCGGGCGGATGCTGGGCATGGCTGTTGAGTTCGTAAAGGACTTCCCCGCTGGCCGCATCCATGAGCAGAGCGGCCGTGACCGGACTCTGGAACGTCTCGGCCGCTCGGGCCGGCTGTCCCGGCAGAAGCAGCAGGAGGAGGAGACAAAAGAGGGCCGTGCAGGCAGCCGTTTTCTTTTTCGTTCGTGTTGGAGATGTCGCCATTTTGACCCTCCGTTCTGACGATTTCTACGGGAATGATCCATTGGGTCTGAGGGGTTAAGGAAGTCTAACGGCAACGTCGGCGGGGGTCAACGGATCCGAGGTCCGAGGGTCCATTCCTTGATTCATTTGAAAAGTTTGCCGGGGACCGGGAGAGCATAGCAGGAAGGTTTGCCCCGATCCTCTCCGAGGAGACGCCCGAAGCAGTTGCCGTCCGGAGCGAATAAGTTGTCTTTTGGTGGTCGATTCTTAATTTGGACATGGTTCATTTTGCCCATATAACAAGTGCACAAAGCCCCTTTCAGAAATAGCTGTTACCCGCCCCTAAGCCACCGCCACCACCAAGTCTTCGTCCACAGTCGGTGTTTTCTTTCAGGTAAGGGAGCATTCGCCCTGCGTCTGTCCTCTACTATGCGCCAAGAGAAATTCAAAAACCGCCGGCTATGACCCGCTTCGGGGCCGTATTCCTTCCAGATTTCCTTCTTTTTTTTGGCGAGTTCCCTGTTGTGGGTGAGATCGCGGACAAGAGAGTGGCCTCCAATTTTTGACATAGGGCGTCTCCGCGTGTGACAGCAAGCGGGCAAGTACCTGAATCTAGTGCCGTGGTTTCTTTGCCAGCGGCGAAAGATCGAATCGTCGAAACCATAGTGGCCGCAGAAGTCCTCATCGTATCCATAGTAGCGAAGAAATCTAGCTCGGGATAAAACGAAAGTATTGGGATGTGGCCTTATTGGGTTGTTTTTTTTCGTCAAGGCGGCGAATTTTGTACATCGTGCGGCCCGGATTCCGCATCTGGAGCACATAATGCAGCGTGTTTTCAGGAATTTCATGGTCGAGGTCCGTGATGAGCACCTTGTCAGATCTCGAATACACGACACCGAGGTTTCGTGCTCCGGGCTGGTTCCAAGGGATGTCGTCATTGATGCGCAAGAGAAGGAGGTTGATTTCAATGTCCGGTGGAATTTCCACAGGAATTGGCGAGGCGTCGTCAATGACTACAAACTGTACCCGATCGAGTAGATCTCCAGAGTATGTGGCGTATGTTCTAAGGAGACTCTCAAGAGAGGTAGAGTCAGCGTCGTCAAAATACACAGGAACCACATAGGACAATCTGATATGGGAAAAGTCAGGCCATAAGCCGTGTCCGCAAGTGCTGGTTTCCATCTTGATTGAGACTCTCCCAGGAGATCGTGGCTCCGAAGATCCGATGTCAACTAATATTGGTTAGGCGTGAACGGGGTGAAGGACAGTTGCGCTTCAAGCGGCGACAGGGGGAATTATACCTGGTTTCCCAGGCAGCCGTAAACGGCCGTACCGGCATCGCATTGGGGAGTGCAAGTGAGCCCGGCATCCAGAGGGCTGCATCGCAAGGTTGCAAGCAAAGCATTCACAGACGGTATCGTTTGGACTTGAGCCGATTTCGTGGGCATCCCCTTCAGACAGGAGATCCATGATGCCCAGGCCGCCTCTCCTATCAAGTGCAGCCTTGCCGGGAGCGGCGCAGCGGTCTTACCCTCTGGTCGCGGCTTCAGCCAGGCAACTGTGTGAGTGCCACCGATTTCGTCCGCTTCCTGGAACAGAGCTGGCAGGTCCTGCCCCGCCGGTTCCAGCGGCACCGCAAGGGCGCTTTGTGCAAAGTCCTGGTCCGGATGGATAGGGGCTACGCCACAGAGGAAATCTTCCGGTGGCTGGAGAAGCAGGCAATTGGGTACGTGGTCAAGATGAGGATGACCTGTTCCCTTTGGACCCTCCTTTTGTCGCTTTCGGGGGCCGCATACCGAAGGAGGCAGACCGAGGCCGGTCCGGTAGAGGTTTGCTCCCTTTGCTGGCACCCGCCCAGCTGGTCTCGCTCTCGTAGGAACGTTATCGTCCGATGGCCTGAGGAGAGTGATCGGGCCCAGACGGATCTTTTCGACGCCCTGGGCTATACCTATGCTGCCTTCGTGACCAACCTCGATTGGGACGAACAAGACGTCTGCCGGTTCTACGACAAGCGGGCCGACGTGGAGAACCATATTCAGGAGGCCAAGGCCGATCTGGGCATCGGTCACATCCCGACTCAGAACTTCCATGTGAACGCAGCGGATCTGGAGTTGCGTCTGCTGGCGCACAACCAGCTTCTCCTGTTCTCGCGCAACGTGCTCTGCGAGTCCCAGCTCCGTCCTCGAGCCTCTACGATCCGCAGGAAGTGGCTCGTTATCGCCGGAAAACTTATCCGGGACGGCAGGCGCCGGATCCTCAAGTTGGCGCAGGATCATCCCTTGAAGCATCTGTGGCCTCTGTATCGATTCGAGGTGGCTCGACCATGACAAGTCTCCCTTTTCCCGTGGATCTGGCAACCGTTTCGAGGGGAGGGCCTGTCCCAAAATCGAGCGCGCCAAGGCCAAAATCAATCACAGGAAGCCCGCTCCTAATGAAATCACCGGCAAGGGCTCCATCTGGCTGCTCATAGGCTCTCAAAATGCAAAAACAATAGCAGATGTCGAAACAACCTTGCCTAATTCGAGTTTCAGACGATAAAGCGGCCAGCGAAACGAAGCGCTCGGTTCACCAGGAGATGGGCCCCTCCTTTTTCTGCTTCATTCCACGCGGCAGGGCACGTAGCGGTGCAGGGGCGTGCCTGCCAGGGGGTCGCGGTTCGTATTCTTCGTGAGCCGGTTCACGTTGGCGCCGTACACGCGGCCTTCGTAGTCCAGACCGAAGCCGTGCGGGATCGCTACGTGGCCGGGCCGCGCGGCGTCCGTGACTTCGAGCTCGAGTTCCACCGAGCCGGCTTCGGTCGTCACGCGGACGGTTCGGCCGTCCTCGAGACCCAGCCTGCGTGCGTCCTCGGGATGCATGGCCAGGGTGCAGGCCCGCTTTCCTTCGTTCCAGGCCGGGTTTCGCATGAGGGTGTTGGCATTCATGTCCATGTGCCGGCCCGCCATGAGGATCAAGGGGAATCGTGGATCAGGCTTGAGGGCTTCTTGCTCGGTTTCGGGCTGGATGCTCTTTACCCAGTCGGCCAGCTCCGGAATGAACAGTTGCAGTTTGCCGTCCGAGGTCTGCAGAGAGGCGAGGTTGTTTTCCGGGTCGCACTTTCCGACCCAGAGGCCTTCCGGGTGATCGAGGATCGCCTGAAAGATCTCCTCCCCCATAAGCGGTCCTGGCCGGAATCCGGCCCTGGCCGCGTTCTCCTGGAAAGCTCTGGGCGCAGTCTGGAGGAGTCCCCAGAGCGCGGCCAGGTGGGAGGAGCCCATGGCTCTTCCCAGCGTCTTGGCCAAGATCAAGGGAACCACGGCTAGGGCCTTTGGGTTTTTCCCGAGGAACTGCAAGAGCTCCATGCCGAAGGCCCCTCGGTCCTTTTCCGCTGCCCTGGAGAGAGCATCGAGCCCCTCGGGCAGCAGGCCGAGCCTCTCGGCGAGCCCAAGAAAGATCTCGCCCTCCTCCCAGGGCTCGCCTTCGGGCTTGAGGACCGGACGCCGCAACTGGAAGTACACTTCGGGGTAGGTCCACGCGAAAAAGGAGCCGTCCCATTTTTCATAGGCGGAACGGGCAGGAAGGACGTAATGAGAGAACGCGGCGGTCTCCGAGAAGGCCACGTCGATCGTAACGAGAAGTTCGAGCCGGCCGAAAGCCTTCTCGTAGGCCGTGGTGTCTGCGTAGGACCTAAGAGGATTGGCGCCGCTCACGATGACCGCGCGGATTCGGTCCTCCCTCTTGGCGAGAATCTCCTCGGGCAGCACGTTCGGCGGAAAGTACCCCATGATGGCCGGGAAATTCGTTTCTCGGGTGCGCCAGGTCTCGGGGTCGCGCTCGTCCGAGTGGGACCCCAAAGGCATGATCGTTCCGGGCAGCACGTTCCCGCCGGGCACTCCAATGCGGCCGCACAGCGTGAGGAGAATCGCCTCCAGGTAGGAAGTCACCGTGCTGTGTCGGCCCATGAGAACGCCCAGATCGCTGTGGAGACTCGATTTGCGGTGGGCGAAAAGCTTCGTCACTTCCCGGACCGCCTCGTACTCGAGTTCGCAGACCCGCACCGCCGCGCGGGCGTCGAAGTCCTTGAACCAGGGAAGGATCTCGTTCAAGCCGCTCGCGTGCCGGTCGAGATAGGCCTGGTTCTGCCAGCCCTCCTGGAGGACGATGGCGATCATGGCCCGGGTGAGAAGGGCGTCGGTGCCGGGGCGGATCGGGAGATGGATGTCGGCGATCTTCGCTGTCTCGCTTTTTCTGGGGTCGATGACGACGAGGAGTTTGTGGGGATCCTTCGAAATCGCAAGGAGGTGGCGGCGCGCCTGAGGCATCTGGTGGCTCATCCATCCGTTCCACCCCTTGGCCACGAGCATGTCTGTCTCCCGGTCGTCCGGCAGGGTGTGCAGATACTGCTTGCCGAGGATGCGGCCGTTCACCCAGAACATGCCCGTGAGCTCCTGGGCCATGGCGTTGTAATGGTACCGTGAGCCCAAAGCCCGCAGGAGCGAGGTGCCGAAGGCGGCCTCGAAGTGACAGCCCTGACCGCCCCCTCCCATGTACGCTAGAGCGTGGGGCCCGTTTCGGCCCACGATCTCCCGAAGCCTGTCCGCGATCTCGTCCAGGGCCTCTGCCCAGGAGGTGGGCTGGAAGGTCCCTCCCACGCGCTTGAGAGGATGGGTCAGGCGCTGAGCGTGATGCTGGAAGTAGGCGATGTTGAGTCCCTTGCGGCACGCGTATCCCTGGCTTCTCGGATTGTCCTTGTCCGGCCGGACCTTCTGAATGCGGTTCGCCTCAACGAGAACCTCGAGGCCGCAGTTTTGGGCACACAGCACGCAACCGGTCTTTTTCCACGTGCCTCCGTCTCCAGCCATGATCGCCCCCCTTGCCTTTGGTTTCTGGCGGAACACCCTACTGGCGGAAACTCCCTAGTAGTCTTGACCGAATGATTTTGATTTTTGAAGTCGAGTTTTTTAAGCGGCAAGGTGGACCTCCTGGAGGAGCCTGCCGACGGCGCGCTCGAGTTGGCTGAGAGGAGCGGAAGAGCGGGTAG
>Ga0315298_1000195_pt1 | contig 122385 bp, 94 predicted proteins | sample WHS_1_MG_FD_203077 | JGI IMG/M metagenome (GOLD analysis project Ga0315298, IMG submission 203077) | Extremophilic microbial mat communities from Washburn Hot Springs, YNP, Wyoming, USA - WHS_1_MG | ecosystem: Environmental > Aquatic > Thermal springs > Hot (42-90C) | place: USA: Wyoming...
TGGCGGCTACAGGATTTTTTTGTACGGTGTAGAAGCCGTTCCTCTATCCACGTAGCTGCCGCCGTAAGGCGGCAGAGATTTGTCCGCCGGCTTACGCCGGCGGCTACAGGTGTTCTTGTGTGGGACGGTCTTGGGGCGGCGGGGGCGTGAACCGGTACTGTATTTGTTAAGATGAAAACCACTTCAACTTAATTTTTCGGGTTAAAACCTTTGCCTGTCGCGCAATTCCATCCAAAAGGACATCTCCAACGAGTCCCCGGGCTGAAGCTTGATTAGTTCTCCATCAGTGCGCCCAAAACAATTTGGCAAAGCCGTCCACGGTTCCAGACAGTAAAACGGGACAGTGGTACTTTCCGCCCACATTGCCATGTACTTGCACGCAGGGGCGCCCGAAAAATTCAAAATCACTTCCAGCCCCCCGGACGCGTCCACATAAGCAACCTCTGGCAGGCTGAAGTTGCCGAAAAACAAAGTCTTTGAAGCATCCTCAGCGAGGCTGATTTTCCATGGGCCGGTTTGTCCGGCGACAAACCGCTCCCAGTAACCTTCTGCGGTGAAGCGCGTAGCGCCCGCGATTTGCACGTAACAATCATTGCGGTGGCTGCCTGGCACCAATGGCGCTGCAAAATAAGGATGAAATCCGGCGCTCAATGGCATTTCCTCGCTGCCAGTATTGTAAATCACCAGCCGCCAGCAAAGCCGACCGCCATCGAGGCGGTATTGAAGCGTCAACAAAAAATCAAATGGATAACTCCCATGCGTTGTTGCATCGGACGCGAATTCCAGTTCCAAACCAACATCGGTTTGGCGCCTGATTTTCCACGGCCGGTGGCGCGCAAAACCATGCAGCGGCATTTGAAAAACACGCCCTTTCCATTCATAAAGCCACGGTCGCCCTTTCAGCACGTTGACGCTGACAGTTGGGAACAAGACCGGATTGCCGGCGTAGAGCCGCTTGGGATACTCCTCAAGAACATTCGGCGGACAATGCAACGCCTCAACCCACCCATAACGTGGCACATGCCGCGCATACCGCAGCAGCCAGCCGCCGTGCTCCGGGGCCACCACGGCAAAAGCCTCGCCTGTCTTAAGTGTGATTGGCGGCATGATGGGCGCACATTCTTTCTATTTCCAGAGCCTGCGAATTGTCCAGATCAACAAACCGCCGCTGATTGCAAAAGTTGCGGCCAGGATGCCGGCGTAATGCAGGCGGCCATAGAGCAAATTGCCAGTCATGAACAAGCCGCTCCAGATGGTGGCACATCCTGTCACCCAACCCAACAGGCAAAGCGGAATGTTTTCCCGACGCCCCGCCTCAGCCGCTTCCTCGTCTGAAATACCGGCTGCCTTGCGAACATATTCCCAGCCGGGGCCAAACGGGCGGACCTTGCGGTAAAACGCAATTAACGTTTGAAGCTCGGTTTGCGGCCCAAAATACGCAGTCAGCACCCAGCAAACAGTGGTGCACAGCACCGTCAACACCAACGCCTTGTCAGTGGAAATCAACGGCAGCCCGCCGCCGGCCTGTGCGATGTGCGCCTTGTTGATCAAAAATATCACAACCGAGGCACTGAAGGAACTGATCATTGCCACGACCTCGCACCATGCGCTTATTCGCCACCAAAACCATCGTGCCAGATAGAGCAACCCCGTGCCTGCTCCAACCTGCAAGATCAAATTGAAAGCCTCCTGGGCCGTGTCCAACACAAACACAACCATGCTGGAAAATATGAACAAAAGCACCGTGGCCAGCCGCCCCGCGGCAACGTAGTGTTTTTCATCCGCATTCGGTTTGATGAAACGCCTGTAAAAATCATGCACCAGATAAGACGCGCCCCAGTTTAGATGCGTCAATATGGTGGAGGAATTTGCTGCAATCAGACCGCCAACCATCAGTCCAAGCCAGCCAACCGGCAGAAACTTCAACATCGCAGGGTATGCCGTATCATGACCAATCAACTTCGGGTCCAGATGCGGAAATGCTTTCTGAATATCCGATAATTCGGGGTAAATTATCAGCGAGGCCAATCCAACAAGAATCCATGGCCATGGCCGGATGACATAATGCGCAAGGTTGAAAAACAGCGTGCCGCCAAGCGCGTCCTTTTCGGTTTTTGATGCCAGCAAGCGCTGGGCGATGTAGCTGCCGCCGCCCGGCTCTGCGCCGGGATACCACACCGCCCACCATTGCACCGCCAGCGGCATGATGAACACCGCCACCGCCAACTGCCAGTTGTTGGTAAAATCAGGCAGTAAATTTAAATAATTTATTCCACCCGGCCCTTGAAGGCGGGAAACCTTTTCAACAAGGCCCGAAAGGCCGCCTATCTCCGGCAGCTTGAGCGCAAACCACGCAGCCGCAATTACAGCAGCCATCTTGATGAAGAACTGAATCAAATCAATCACCAGCACGCCCCACAAACCGGCATGCGCCGCGAATATCACGTTGAGCACTCCCACCGCAAGCAGCGTCTGCCAGCGATCCAAGCCAAACAATACGCCCGCAATTTTGCATGCCGCCAGATTAACGCTGGCCATGATCATGCAATTGAAAAACAGGCCGAGATAAACCGCCCGAAATCCGCGCACCACGCCGGCGGCCTTGCCGGAATATCGCACCTCATAAAACTCAAGGTCAGTCAGCACACCGGAGCGGCGCCACAGCCGGGCATAAAAAAACACCGTTGCAACGCCGGTCAAAACGAACGCCCACCATTGCCAGTTGCCGGCAACCCCCTGGGTGCGGACAAAATTGGTCACGAGGTTGGGCGTGTCGCTGCTGAAAGTGGTTGCCACCATCGAAATCCCAGCCAGCCACCAGGGAACCGCCCGTCCGCTGGCGAAGTATTCGGTAGTATTCCGCCCGGCGCGTTTGCCGAAAAACAAGGCCGGCAAAAAACAAATCACCAGCGAGCCTGCTATTACAGCCCAATCAAGCCAGTGCAGATGCATGAAATGGTTTTAACAGCCGTTTGCGCGTCCGAAAAGCCTGTTTTCAAATCTCACCGGATTTTAGCCGGGTTAATTTACCCGCCAGGTTTCGGCGCCGGGCTGTAAATCTTCCAGCAACCCTGATATCCGCGTTTGGCTTTAGGTCTAATCCGGCGGGGCCAGCGCTTCCAACGTGCGTTTTGCGATGAGCAGGCCGGCGCTTTCCAAACGCTTCCCAGCCAGCGGCCCCTGGCTGTCTGCGGGATGATCCCGGAATACAGGATCATGCCATCCTTCGATGTTCAAATCTGAATCATAGCCAGACCGCACCAGGGTATGAATGATCTGCGCCCAGTCTGCCTGCCCAAGTCCGGGAAAACGATGTTCGGTAACGCCCGGATGGCATGGGCCGTAAAGCTCCAGCTTTTGCCAGTCAACCCAGGCATCTTTGGCATGGACATGGAAAACACGGGAACCAAATTTTTTCAAATTTGTCACCGGGTCAATAAACTGGCAGATGAGATGGCTTGGGTCCCACTCCAAACCAATGTTGGCGCACCTTGTTTTTCCAAATACTTCTTCCCAAACCGCCGTCTGCCCCATCATATTGTAATGCGCTATGGGCAGGTGATAAGGACCCTGCGGACAATTCTCAAACGCCAGCCGCACTCCACGTTCGCCGGCGTAATACGCCAAAGGCTCCCAAAATGCCAAAAGTTGCGAAATGAAATTGGAAAAAGGCTTTTGAAAAACCTGTCCGGTCCGCGGATTAACCTCGGTCTCAATCACGCCTCCTGCAAATCCAGCCACCGTTTTTATGCCAATAAAAGCGGCAACGTCTATCGCCCGCTTGAAGACCGCCTTGGCGTGCTTGGTTTGCGGTGGATGCAATGGATTCCCATAAAGAGCGCCGATGGCTGAAATGCGAATATCCCGCGTCTTTGCAGCATCGGCAATTTGCCCGGCAAATGATTTCCAGTCAGAATTCGGAGGGGCAGCCGGGCTTTCCTCAAAGCGAATCCACTCTACTGAGCGAAAACCCAGACTGCGCGCCCAATCAAGTTCATCAACAGTGCCACGGACAAGTACGCCAACGCGCATAAACTATGCCTCCGGAGGCGGCGCGGGGGCCTGCGAGTCTGCTGGCTGTGCGGATTGCGGCTTCTCTTCTGCCGCAACCTGGGTGGAGTCAGCAACTGCGGGCGGCTCTTCCGAAGCCTCGGCGCCTGCTTCAACATCGGATGATGGCGCGGCTTCCTCCTGTTCGGCAATTGCCGCCGCCTCCTCCGCCAGCGAAGCATCCGTTGGTGCCTCAGCCTCAATTGTTGCCTCCTGAGCCGCCGATGCAGCAGCCGCGGCGCCCTCCGGAGAAGGCGCGGAAGCAGGCGCTGGTTTTGGCGGTTTGGGAGCGGGTTTCTTCGCCGTTTCCAAGGCGCCATCCTCAAATTCAATCACGTGCCCCTGATGAATCAGCCAGTACAAATCGCTGATAACCGCCGCCTGTTCAGGTGTCGGCTCCGGCGGCGCCGGTTGCACTTCGACGGCGGGAACATTCTCGGGCGTTGCAACTGCTGGATGGCCGGCTTCAGCCTGTGTATTTTCAGCCGGTTGCGCAACCGGCATAATTGGTATGGGCGGTGGCGGTGGTGTGGGCGCCAGCGCCTCAATCAAAACCGACCGGGTGCATTTCGGATGCGCATTGATGTACTCGATTATGTTGCGCACACCGGTTGACACCGGGCTGGCTTCCAGGTCCAGGTAGCGTGGATGCGCCACTGAAACATAAGTTATCGAGCGGCCCTTGTGCCCGCGTTTGAACAACTGCAGCCCGCGGGTGTTTAATTCCCGGCAAAGACTCTTTCCCAACTGCAGCGGAAAACGCCTCTGCTCTTCCGTGGTCTTGAAAACAAGCCTGCGCAATCCGGGACAACGAATCTGGCGCGCCGCCTGTCCAGACAGGCTGATGGACTCAACCTGCTGCACCACAGTTGGAAGGTGAGTCTGGCGGAAATGCGCCTCCACCTGGGCGCGTGTGGAAAGCCTCTGTGGTTCCGGAACATTCAGACATACGTATTCAGTCTTCCAGCTTTGCTCCTCAATCCACTTCTTGACCACCGCCTCGTCGCGCACAATGCGCACGCGGGCCTTGTAGGCTTCAAAAGGCATGTGTGAAAACCGCTCCGCATGCAGTTTTCGCAGGCGATTGGGATAATCATGGTAATTGGGCGGCCCCAAAATCTCGCCGCTCAAACCGCATTGCGCCACAAATGTGTACACTCCCTTGGGCGGGTCTGTTGGAATGCGCTCCATTTTGTAAAAGGTGTCAAAATGGCTTTCCAGCAGATGTGATACCGCTTCGGCCTCCGACAACCACAAAGTGTCATCCAGCAAACAATGAAAAAGCGGCTGCGCAACCGTGCCATCCTCCTTTTTTATCGTGCTAAACGCGCATACATAGCGCGCCGGATTCTGCAAAATCATGCGCGCTATTTCAAAAACAGGATATGAGCGCCCGGTAATCCGAACCTGTTGGACAAGCGACTCCACCACCTTTTCCTGAGGCAGGATTTCGATTTTAACATTCGGCAGCGGCGCCTCGTGACGCGGTGGCGACTGTCGGCGGGAACGCCTGTCCATGGGCCGGTCGTTTCGCCTGCCAGCCTGCGCGCCGGACCTTGGTGCTTCCGCTGGTTTCGCAGGCGTGCCTGTCCCTTCAGCGCCCTGTGGCCTCGGTCCCGGCTGCCGCCACGAACGATCCCCCCGGCCCCGCTCCTGGCGGTTGCGGCCGCGCCTACCGCCGCCAAATTCCTCCTGTCCAGTATAATTGGAATAGCGATCGGCAGCAGGCGCCTGTTTCGCCCACGCTGGCAGAAACCATTTTTCAAGATTCAACTCACCGTCATTCTCGCTCATAATCACTCATGTTCATCGCCAAACCGGCGGCTCGCAGCCGCCGCAGCTATTTTATTCCATTTCAAATCCGTTATTTCAACACCGCCACGCAACAGGTTGCCTTTTCATCCAGCCGGCGCAGCCTCACGCCCCGCATGCAACCTGGAAATAATTTGCAGGGTGAGCATGTGCCGATTGAATGGCGAACGCAAGTGTTCGTTGAATGAAAAACGCGCTTCAAAATGTCAAACCTCCGGACGCTCATCATCCGGTTCAAAACGGTTGCCCGCTACTTTTTGGGAGCTTCTTCCTTCTTCGGGCCGGTGTCCGGTTTTTTCTCCGCCTCTTTTTTTGCCTCGGCTTCCTTGCGGGCAATTTCCTCCAATGCGCCTGCCGGCGCCCTTGCGTTCAATTCATTTATGAGCGTTTCGGTGATGTCCTCCAGGTTGCAGTAAAGGAAAACAGGCGTTGACGCTGCTGATTCAGCGGAGGAATCAATGACAAGCGTGCAGCCCATCTCCCTTGCCTTGGCCGTAACCTGCTCGCGAAGCTCCTTGACTATGTTGTTTATGATTCGCATCTGTTTCTCACGCAGCGTGATCTGCGCCGTCTGCCTGAACTGCTCCAGCGCCCCCTGCGCCCGCCGCAAATCTGAAAATTTTTCCTCAGCCGCCTTTTTGCGTTTTTCGCGTTCCTCCGCTGAAAGCGCCTGGTCATTGGCGTTTTCGAGCAGTTTCTTGTACTCCTCCTCGGCCTTGTTTATTTGCTCGATGAGCGCGTTTTCCTCCCGTTTTGCTCCGCGTATTTCCGTATCAAAATCAAGCTGCGACCGGCGCGTCTTCCAGAAATTATCGAAGAGTTTTTTCATGTCCAGGCTGACCATGCGCGGCGCAGGAGCGGCGCCCTCGACCGCCGCCGCGCACGTCAACACAAGCAGGAATGCAACGAATTTTCGCACCATAAGAATCAGACTTTCACCATTTTAAAATTCGCGCGTGTAGCCCACGCCGAACTGGAATTTGCCGCTGCTCTTGTTGAATTGATCGTGGTGCAGCGGATATCCAAAATCAATCCGGAACGGGCCGATTGGCAGCCGGAGCCGCAAACCAAGGCCGATATCGTCGTAGAATGGCTTTTGTGGCACGCCATAGGCGGTGCGCCGGCTGAAGCTGAAGGAGCTGCTGTAAACATTGCCAATGTCATAAAAAGCCGCTACACGCAGCATCTCAATGACAGGCACGCTGTACTCAACCGACCCAAACCACATTGTATTGCCGCCTATTGATTCACCGATATTGTCATGCGGCGCAACATCGCGGTAATCAAACCCGCGCAATGTATAGGGGCCGCCCAGAAAATAGCGGTCAAACAACGGCACCCGAGTTGAATTGCCGTAAGCGGATACAGAGCCGATGCGTGCGCTCAATTCCCAGAGGTGGCCCTCGGCAAAGCCCTTGATGTAATGGGCATGTGACAATTCTATGCGGTAATAATCAGTATCGCCCATAAACGGCCCGCCGGCCACCTCCCCGTACAATGATGTGCGAAAACCTTTGGTCGGCAACGTCGGATGATTCCGCGTGTCATAAGAAAGCCCGGTGCCAACCTTCGATACAAGGCGGTTGCCCGATTCAAGCTTGATTTCCTGCGACGCCCAGTCGGCCACATTGACAATGCCGACGTTTTCAATCGTGTATGCAACCGTGCCCTTCAGATTTTCATTACCAAACAAAGCCCGCGTCAACGAAAGCCGCGCGCCTGTCCTGCGCTCATCAAATATGTCCTTCACGCTGACGTAGTCCAGTCGCTGATGGAACAAATCCACTTGCAACTCAAGTTTGCGCTGCAAAAACCACGGCTCGATGAACGAAATCAAATAATCCTGGCTGACCGTGCCAACCTGGGCGCGCAGCCGCAGCTTCTGGCCGCCGCCCTGGAACAACGGCGGTTTGAACTTGGTGATGTCAAAGTTGCCCTGTGTAAACTCTACGTAACCTATCAAGGCGTCAAGCGAGCTGAAACCGGCGCCCACCGCTATGTTGCCGGTGGATTTTTCCTGGACGTTGACAATCAGATTTTTCCTGTTGCCCCTCTCCTGACCCGGTTCAGCCGGCTCAGAGCGTGTTTCAACTTTTTCAAAATAATTCAAGCCCTCCAGGCGGGCCTTGCTTTTCTTCACCCGCACCATGTCGAAGACTTCACCGGGAGCAACCGTCAGCTCACGGCGTATTACTTTGTCCTTCGTCTTTACGTTGCCCCGAATTTCGATTTTTTCGATGTAAGCCTGCTCTCCTTCCTCAATGTCGTACACCAAATCAATGGTGCCTTTTTCAACGTTTGGAGCTTTGATTGGAAAAACCCGGGTGTCAATATAACCCTTCTCGCCATATTTATCATCAAGAGCTTCAACATCAGCCTGCAAGTTTTTCGGACGAAACACCTGGCCCGGCGTCATCTTCAATACCTTTGCGAGTTCATTGGAGCTGTAAATGGTGTTGCCCTTGAATCCAATCGAACCCACACGATAAAGCCGGCCCTCAGTAAAAATGAATCTGACAACCACCGCCTTAGGCCCCAACGAGTCAACCTTCACCTCCTTCAAATCGAAGTCCACATAACCTTCGTTGCGGTAGAAATCCGCCAGCTTTTCCTTGTCATCATCCAGCACGTCATCCTTCAGCCTGCCGGTGCCGGTTACAAATGAGAAAAATTTCCGGGGCCTCGTCTTGATCACCTTCCGCAGTTTCTTTTCCGGAAACGCCTGCGCACCGACAAACTCAACACGCGCTATTTTCACCTTCGGGCTTTCGTTGATTTCAAATGTGACGGTTGCCTTGCCGGACTTTTCATCCGGGCTGGGAATGGCCTTTACCGTGGTACGATGCAGGCCGGCCTTTTGGTACATTTTTAGCAGCTCCTGCTCATCGGTGAAAAGTTTCCGGCTGTCCAATGGCTCGCCCACCTTTGAACTGAGCTTGCGCATCAGCTTGGCATCGGAGAATTTTTTATTGCCGGTGAATTTGATGACAGTCAGCCGCAGCTTGCCGTAAAGCCTATACTCCAGCTCCACCCCATCGGCAGTCCGCTTCGGCTCCACCACCACCTGCTCAAAAAAACCGGTGCCGTAAAGATTGCGGATATCGTCATCAACAGCCGATTGGCTGAAATCATCCCCAACCTTGACGCGGATGTGTGAGCGGATGAGCGACTCGCTGGCCGGGGCCGGCGTGACGAATGTGACTGTTACTTTGGAAACCTTTGGCGCCAAACCCACCTGCCCTTGCAACAATACCGCGCCCATCAACATTATGGCGCCAGCGGCGACAACCCATCCCCATCGTCTTTCCATGGCTCTCATTAATTTTTTCTTTATATCTCCGCGGCGCCCGTGTCAGCGTCAGCTTGTTTTCCTTGCTGCCTCCCATCCTGGGGCACATCCTCATCATCCACCTTGCTGACACCCTCGAACCGCGTCAAACTGCGCCGGAACCTCAACGGAATCTCTCCGGTTGGCCCGTTACGCTGTTTGGCAATGTACAAATTGACTGCTTCCACGTCATTTTGCAGCCCCGGCCCGTCATCCTCGTCATCCGACTTCGACTTTTCGGCAGGCGCCGGCTTGTACAACAAACCCACAAGATCAGCATCCTGCTCTATGGCCCCCGACTCCCGCAGGTCCGACAGCCGCGGCTTGCGGCCCCGTTCCTTTTCCAGCTCGCGGTTCAACTGGCTCAATACCAGCACCGGCACCCGCAATTCCTTTGCCAAATCCTTTATACCCCTGGAAATGTCGGCAATCTCCTGTTGCCGGTTATCCCGGGCGCGGTCATCAGTAGAATGCAGCAACTGCAAATAGTCAATCACGAAAAGTTTTATTCCGTATCGCGTGTACATGCGCCGCGCCCGCGCGCGCAATTGCAATATGCTCATGTTGGAGGTGTCATCTATGAACATGGGCGAGTTGGTAAGCTCGCCGGCTGCCCGTGTAAGTAGCGGAAAATCCCGTGCAGCCAGAAAACCTTCGCGCATGCTGCGCATATTCACGCCCGCGCGGCTGCACAACATCCTTAATATCAACGCCTCCGCCGTCATTTCCAGGCTGAACACGGCGACTGGCAGCTTTTGATTCACCGCCACATGTTCGGCTATGTTCATCGCCAGCGATGTCTTTCCCATGCTGGGCCGCGCTGCTATCACTATCATTTCACCCGGCTGCAACCCGCACGTAATCCGGTCCAGATCATCAAACCCGGTTGAAATTCCTGTCAGTTGTCCCTTGCTCTGATGGTAGTTTTCAATGATTTTGATGGCCCTGTCCACCAGGTCTTTGACCCGCGCCTCACTGGAGACAATTGTTTCCTCGTTGACTTGCAGGACGGTGCTCTCAACCTCATCCATCAACTTGGGCACATCCCCTTCATAGTCGTACATTTTCTGGATGACTTCAGTGCAGGTGCTGATCATCCGGCGCAACTTGTATTTGTCCAGTACAATGGACAGGTAGTATTCCAGATTGGCCGGCGACGGTGTCGCATTCGTCAGGGAAGCCAAATAGGCCTCACCTCCGATCTTCTCCAACAAATTCAAATCCTTGAGCCGTTGCACAAGAGTGAGCAAATCAATCTGCTCATGTCTCTCATACATTCGGGCCATGACATTAAAAATCTCCCGATTCCGGTCGTCAAAAAATACGTTTTCGAATGTCTTCACCCGGCTGATGCATGCCCCAACGCATTCATTGGGCGAAAGCAACATGCAGCCAAGCACACCGCGCTCCGCACCTTCTGAGTGCGGCATCTGACGCTTCAGGACAACCGCAAGCGGAGTTTTTCCTTTCCTGCCGTTACGTCGTGACCTGTGCAAATCCGGTGCACCTTCATTCTTCTCAGAGTTATAATTTGCCATAACGTGTGCAAGTCAAAGTCCTCCGGCCCAGACCGGCAATACAGAAGTTTTAGCAAGTTACTAACATGGCCGGATTCAATAACTGGAAGTTGCCGGCATTAAAACGCAATCCAGCCAGTTCAAATCACGGGGCATTGACTTTTTGCCCAAGCGATTTGGCCCAGCGCATTGTGGAAGTGAATTTGGGCGACTTTGCGGGGTCATCGTCAAAGTATTCCAATACCCCCCAGCTACCCCACTTGCTCCAGGAACCAACCGATGAAAAATAGCAAAGCAAGTCTCCGCCCTCGCGCGCCCACGCCTGATAATATTTGTCATAAACATTGCCCATGCGCGGATGCCGGTTTGCGGCATGGAACAACTGTGTGATTGCGTTGTTGTTTTCAACACCCCCCACTCCAACCAGGTGCTGGCCGGCCTCGTAGGCTATTAGTTTAAGCCCGTACTTTTTGGCCACTTTTTTATTGTTCTGAATCCAGCGTATTGACTGCGGCAGCGAATTTGTCTCAAGAAAATCCATTAAATTGTCAACTGTCCAGCCTGCCACTGTCGCCTCATTCAACAATTTTCCTTCTTTGGGCACGTTGCAGGTGATGTAGGGGGCAATTGCAAGGGCATCGGCGTTTTTATACGCATCCTGCCACTCGACGATCCTCTCGGAAATATAGGAATTGGCCGCCTGCGAAGCCAGCACCCGCACCAGTCGCTCGCGTCCACCAAAAACTTCCTCCCAAATTTTGAATATCTGCACAGACCGGTAAGCCGTGAAACGCCAGCCGGCCTCCCAGTTTTTTTCAGCAAAGCCCAGCTTGCGTCCCTCCTCACCCGCCCAGCGCGACTGTGCAAACATTCCATTCCAAAGTTCATTCGAGTACTCGACATAGACCCTGCCTTTGGGATGCAGGCGGGCTTTGACTACTTTGGCAAATTCGCGCACGTAACCGTCATCCGCCAGGTGCGGCATGCAAAACCAGGCATCACATTGCAGCCGGTTGCACAATTCCACCATTATCTCGACCGGAATACCGGCGCGCGTCCAGGTTGCATCCTCAACCTTCGGCCTATCTTCCCAATGTTGTTGTTTTGAGCCGTTGGTTTCCATCCAGTCCATGAATCGCAGGCAGGCAACTCCCTCCCATCGCTTCAAAAAAACCGGATGAAAAATTTGCTCCCGGTAATTCTTCTCAAAACCCGGCATTATCACCCGCAGATTTCGCGGGTAATTGGCCGGATTGACACTCTTCAGACGGACATAAAACGCGCCCTTTGAAGCATCCACTTTGAAAACTATGCGTCCCGACTCGCGCGTTACAACAGTGCCATTGTTGAAATCGAACTGGCCATCGCCATCGTAAAGCAGCGTGTAATCGCCTGAAGGATAGTGCCCCTTGCCGATTGTGCACATGATTGTTTCGGCAAAACAATCCGGCTCAAGGCGCGTAACGTATCCGTTGGCATCCAGCGCCAAAGCAGGGCCTTTGCCCCATGGTTGGCCTTTTTGCTGGCTTATCCACTGGCGCGATAAACGTGAAACATCCACAAATGGCAACTCCGTATTCCAGTCAGCCGGGCCGTTAAGATTCATCCCAAGCCGCGGGGTTGGAGCTTCGGCGCCAGGAGCAGTTTTCTCCACTGCAAAAAATCCTGCAACCGCCATTAAAAATATACAGAAACGATTTTTCATCACGCACCTTTTGACTCCATTTAGGCCAACCAAAATTGAAATGGCAAACCATATTTCGGACATGACAAAATCATCAGGCTGGCTTCCAAACCCAGATTTTCACCGCCATGCCAAAAATCCAGGTTGCCTCGCGACTGATGTCTGCGTAGAGTTTGCCGCGCGGCGGTTATCCGATGAAAACCACCGGACTCAAACAATTTGACACTATGGACAACAGTCAAAAACCACTGGTAACAGTCATCATGGGCAGCCAATCAGACTGGGATATCATGCAGCATGCCGCCCGACAGTTGGAAAGCCTCAACATACCATTTGAAGTGCGGGTGATTTCGGCACATCGCACGCCGGATTTGCTTTTCGAGTATATCGGCGGCGCAGCCAGCCGGGGTGTGGAGGTTGTCATTGCCGCCGCAGGCGGAGCGGCTCATCTGGCAGGTGTAGCCGCCGCCAAAACCACCCTGCCGGTGCTGGGCGTGCCCATGGAATCGGCTTCTCTCAAGGGCCTTGATTCTTTGCTCTCAATGGTACAAATGCCGGCTGGCGTGCCGGTTGGCACACTTGCAATTGGCAAACCGGGCGCAATCAATGCCGCCTTGCTCGCCGCAGCCATACTCGGCTTGAAACATCCTGAAATCCGCGCTGCTTACGAACAATTCCGCCGCCAGCAAACCGAGAAAGGCGTGGCAAATTCCACTGCGAAACTGGAATACCGCCAGACAAAATGACCCCGGCCAATGACTGAACAGCCGTGAAAACTTCGGCGGTTCCGGATGCGCTTTTGGAGTTGTTCAGGCTGCCTGCAAATACAATAATCCGGATGTGAACAGCATGAATCAGGGAAAATCACGCCGGCAGTTTTTGGGACAGCTTGCTTTTGCGGCAACCGCCGGATGCACGGCGCCGATGTTCGTTCCAGCAACAGCGCTTGGGGCCGGTGACAGGCCATCTGCCTCCAACAGAATCACCATCGGCTTCATCGGCACTGGCCGGCAGGCCATTTACGCAAACATACCCGGATTTTTGCGCGAGCCTGACGCCCAGTGCGTGGCGGTGTGCGACGTGGACTCGTGGCGGATGGAACTTGCCAGGAAAAACATCGAGTCATACTACGCCGAAAAAACCGCCTCAGGTCTGTACCGCGGATGCGCTGTCTTTCGCGACTGGCGCGAACTTTTGAACCGGAAAGACATTGACGCGGTGATGATTTCAACCCCTGACCATTGGCACGTGCTGATCGCGCTGGCTGCGTTGCGGGCAGGAAAAGACGTTGCCTGCGAAAAACCGCTCACACGCAACATCGCCGAGGGACGCAAGCTGAGCGATACCGTCACTGCCACGCGCCGCGTCTTCCGCACCGACAGCGAATTCCGCTCAAACAAAAGTTTTTACCGCGTCGCCCAACTCGCGCGGAATGGAAAACTCGGCAGGCTGGCGAGGATAATAGTCGGACTGCCCAAGGACCCAACCCTTCCGCAACAGCCGGCCATGCCGGTGCCGGAGGAACTCGATTATGAAATGTGGTTGGGACCTGCTCCAGCCGCTCCCTACACCCTGCAGCGGGTGCATCCACGCCATGACGCCCGCGGCCGCCCCGGCTGGCTCTGCATCAGGGATTACGCTGATGGCATGCTTGCCAATTGGGGGGCGCATCTTAACGACATCGCCCTTTGGGCCGCAGATTTGGAGCATACCGGCCCGGTTGAAATCCAGGCCAAAGGCAAATACCCGCCCAAAGAGAATTTATGGAATGTATTTCTCGAAATTGAGGCGGAATTCAAGTTCGCCAACGGCTTGCAATTAATCTGCAAATCCGACAAGCCATTTTTGCGCATCGAAGGCTCCGAAGGCTGGATACAGGTCAAATATCCCACTGAAACCGAAGCCGAACCGGAATCATTGTTGAAATGGCAGCCCGGCCCAAATGATTTGGTTTTGCCGTACAAATCTTCGGAAAAACGGGATTTTCTCGACGCGGTGAAGGCGCGCACAACCCCATTGTACGATGCCGAGGCAGGACATCGAAACACGTCACTCTCACATCTTGCGCTGGCTTCAATGGAGCTTGGCCGAAAGTTGAAATGGGACCCGTCACGCGAAATCGTTCTGAATGACGAAGAGGCCAACCGGCTGCTTCAACCGCGTCCAATGCGGCAGCCGTGGAAACTTTGACAGTTGCTCCTCCTCCAGGACAGCTCCAGAGCAAGCGCAGCTTGAATGATTCCGCGGCGCAGCGCTCAAGCCTGCGTTTCAGCGACCTTCAACGTTTGATACAGTTCAAAGGCCTGTTTCGGCGGCATCCGGTCATGGACAACAGCCCGCAGCGCCTGAATCATGGCGACTGGCGATTCGGCTTGGAAAACATTCCGGCCCATGTCAACACCGGCTGCGCCTTGCTCCAATGCCTTTGCTGCAAATTCCAACGCCTGCTCTTCAGGAACCTTTTTCCCGCCGGCAATGATTATGGGAACCGGGCACGAGGCTGCCACGCGCTCGAAATAAGGCTCGCAGAAATAAGTTTTGACAAACGTGGCTCCGTTTTCAGCGCAAATCCGGCATGCCAGCGAAAGATAGCGCCAGTCGCGGGTCAGTTCCTTGCCAACCGCCGTCACGCCCAGCGTGGGGATGCCGTATTTCTGGCCCAAATCAGCGGTGCGCACGAGGTTGGCAATCGTAACCGCCTCAAACTTGCTCCCGATGGCCGCCATCACGGCCAGAGCAGAGGCGTTGAGACGAATCGCATCTTCAATGTCCAGTATGCATTCATCATTCAGCTCGGTCAGCACCGTGGTGCCGGCGGAGTAGCGCAAGGCAACCGGCTTTCGCGAATCCGGCGGCACAATGGAGCGCAAAGCCCCTCGTGTGCACATGAGGCAGTCCGCGTACGGAATGAGCGGCGTGATGGTCAAATCCATCCTTTCGAGGCCGGACGTAGGCCCCATGATGTAACCGTGGTCAAACGCAAGCATCACAGTCCGGCCCGAACGCGGATCAAAGATGCGCGCCAAACGGTCCTGCATTCCCCAGTCGAGGTGATTCAGCCCCTTCAGGAAAAAGGGTGAGCTTTTCACAGGAATACCAATTCCGTAATCAGTGGATTCTTTGTTTTGATCAATATCAGGCATAAACAGAGTCTTTCTTGTTCAGTTAAATGGATGCAATGGCCTCGCCAAAGCCCTTGAAAATCAGCGACACCGATGTCGCGCCGGGATCGGCATGTCCCAGCACCCGGTCGCCCAGGTGCCGCGCGCGGCCAAATTTTGCGCGCATGTTTTTGGTTGCCTCGGCCCCTTTTGCCGCCGCCTCCGCCGCCTGCTTCAATGCGCCGGCAATACCGGCGGAAACCGGCGCGGCCTTCAAGGCATCAAGCGCCGGCAGCAAGGCGTCCATCATCGTCTTGTCGCCCACGCGCGCCCGGCTTTGCTTCTGCATTTTGGCAATGCCGGCCTCGAAAAGCCCCACAACATCGGCAAACCCAAGCTCGGTTTTGCCTGCCGCAGCCTCGCTCATGCCCATGAAAAACGAGCCAAGAAGCGGGCCTGTGGAGCCGCCATCACAGCTCATGACCGCCCAGGCCACCTTGCCAAACAAAGCCTTCAAATCCGGCCCCGGGCTTTCGGCGAGCGCTCCAACCGCCTTATCCCACGCGCGAAGCATCGCCGCTCCGTGGTCTCCATCTCCCACCGCCGAGTCAAGCTGCGAGAGCAGGGATTGATTCGCCAGAATTTGTTCGCGGGCGGCCTTGATCATGGCGCGCCAGTGTTCATGCGTCAGACGTTCAATCATGTATTCAAAAGCAAAACAACTTTTTGATTGTGTCAGTCAACCTCTCCCAATCGCCGGCGCTGAGTTTATTTGACCGTGTATGCCGGGGTGTCGCACGGCATTTTCCAATACTTCAAAAGCTCGTCATCCATTTTAGCAACCATCATCTGGAAGCCGGCCATTTCCTGAACCGTAAGCCATTCGCCGCAATATGTTGCGGCGATTTCAATGCCCTGGGCGTCGAGGAATTTTTTGCAACCACGCAGCACGATGTACAGCTCCATCAAGGTGGTTGCGCCGCTGCCATTGAGCACCAACATAATTCGATCCCCTTTGCCTGCCTTGATGGCGGGCAAAAGGCGGCTTAGCATCATTTCCGCCGTCTTGTCGGCTGTCGCAATCTTGCATGGGCCTGTGCCGGCCTCACCATGCTGGCCCATGCCGATTTCCATCTCGTCATCCGCAAGCTCGAACAGTGCGGTGCCAGTTGCCGGGTGAGTTGCGCAACGCATTGCAACCGCCAGCGTGGCCATCTGATCGTTGAAACGGCTGGCAATCTGAAAAACTTCGTCCAGGCTTTTTCCAGCCTCGGCTGCCGCGCCGGCAATTTTGTACAAAGGGATGCAGCCCACCAGCCCGCGCTTGTCTTCCGCCGGAGCATCCGCTCCGGGTGCGATGTCTTCATGTGTCAGAAGCATACGGACATTAAGACCTTCATTGCGGGCGGTCTCCATTGCGATGTTGGCGCTCATCACATCGCCGGCGTGATTCAAAACCACAAACAAGACGCCTGCAGGGCGATTGGCCATCCGCAGCGCCTCGATGACTTTTGGCGGGCCGGGCGCGGCGAAGATGTCGCCCACCACGCTGTAGTCCAACATCCCCTTTCCCACAAACCCGCTCAGCGCCGGCTCGTGGCCTGCTCCCCCGAGGGTAACAATGGCCACCTTGTCCGACGGCTTGGACCGGGCGCGGCACACGATTTTGTCGCTTTTCACCACGATCTTGCCGCGGTGCGCAATTGCAAAACCCTCGAGCAGCTCGGCTGTCAAATTCGCCGGGTCATTGATGAATTTTTTCATTATGAACATAGGGCCTCCTATTCCGGCAATTTTCAGGAAAATTGAAGATATTCGACAGGCGCGCCGTCTTCGACAACAAACGCAACCCTGATGCCAGGCAGCGGTTCAAAAGGTTCCACAATAACCTGACGGCCCTTTAACGCGGCGTCCAGGTTGTCAACCGTAAAGGCCGCATGCGCCGTTGTTTGGAGCAACCGGGGCAAGGTGCAGCCCTCTTCAGGGCGAATCCATTCTATCCCGTGCTCAGTCTTGCTGGCATCGGTGATGTATAGTTTGATTGATTCCAGATAAATTTCGCCCTCGTGTTTCTCCCGCGTGGGAATGCCGATATGATGAAAGTTTTTTCGCATAATTCAGTGGTTAAAATTTGACATTTGGATTTGTAAATCGCAGCCCGTCATTGTCGTGGAATGAGGCATACTCGCTGACAATCGCCCCGGAAGGTCCGCCCATCATGAAATGTTTGGCCGTCAGTCTGTTGAGTGTGCGAATCTGGCCGGCCACCATTTCGTAGCATCGTTTGACGGTTATGTATTTCTCCTGGCTTTTCGGCAGAACCAGGCCTGCCGGCGGCTCGTTGCCTTCCTCGCCAAAGGCATAAACGCTGCCGTGCCGCACCTGCCAGCTTTCCATCTTGGCCTTTCCCTTTGCCGTGGCCTCGTGCGCGTGCTCGACAATCATCTGGCCGGGCAGCAGGAAAATTTCATGGGCAAAATAATTGTGCTCCTGCGAGTTGACCCAGAAAATGCCACCCATGCCAACGTTCACAAAGTCGCCCAGGCCAAAATCCGTGACCCAGAAATCGGTCGCCCACATTTTGGCATGCTCAAGATGCAGCGGATAGCCATGCCGCCGCATCATGTCCAGATAGGCTTCCCTGGCCTTTTCCGCCTGGAATTTTCCGGCGCTGTAGAAGTCTTCGTTTTTATATTTTGGTAGTTTTACAGTTTTGGTTTTTACAGTGCTCATAGTTTTCTCCTGTCCAAAGCCCAGGCCGCCGCCGATGGCTGTTGCAGCCGCCGCGGCAACCAGTTTGAGATGTTCCCGTCGTGTTGTCTTCATAAAATGTTTAAGGCCGTTTCTAGTCCAATATGACCACCCGGAAGCCCACATTGTAAACTTTCTGCCACGCCGGATAGTCCAGCCGCGAAGCGGCTCGCGCTTCTTTGGGACGGTCGGCCCAACTGCCGCCCCTGACCACCTTCCGGCCCTCATTCTGCTCATCAAATCGTGATGCATTGGGTTGATATGGGTACGGACGGTAATTATCCAGAGTCCATTCAGCCACATTACCAATCATGTCGTACAAACCCCAGATATTTGGCCTGTACTTGCCAACATCCGCCAGATGCACCTCCCCATCGTTGAACCGGGCATCCTTGGGCACAAAATCCCAAAACTTGTCTGGATTGGGTATCGGCTGCGGATTTACTCCAGACACAGCCAGCCGGCTCAGGGAGGCATCCGCAAGGTTGGCTGTCGCTGAAAAGTCCGTGTCCAACCCGCCGTAATACATTGGAGACGCGGCGCCAGCACGGCACGCCCATTCCCACTGCGCCTCGGTTGGCAGCGTGACTTTTCGCCCTGTCCGCGACGACAGCCAGCGACAGAACTGCATTGCCTCCTTCCAGGAAACGCGAATAACCGGTTTCTGCGGGAAATCCATCAAGTAGCCAGGCTTGACCTGGTCTTTGTAGTGCATGTCGTAATAGCCGTTTTTATGAAGCGGGTCGAATCGCTGATATTGTTGGAGCGTAACCTCGGTGGCACCAATCCAGAATGGACGTTCAATCTTGACGCGAGCCATTGGATACTCATCGGGCGCGCCGTTTTCGCTGTCGCCCATCGCAAATTCCCCTGCCGGGATGTGCCTGAACTTCATCACCACCCCCTGGCCCAAATCGAGCTGCATTTCAATCTCTCCCAAGGCCTCCTGAAGGCGCTTTGCCTTCTCCGCACCAAGCGGCCAGCCATCGAAAACCAACACCGGAGGCCGCGGCGGCATTGGCGGCGGCGCCACAAACGGCCTCCTCCCAGGCAGCGGCGGCAGCGTTTCTATGTCCTCATCCACATTTGCGTATTTCTTTTTGCACTCGTAACGGCGTTTTTCAAAATCAGCCGGTATTTTGTGGCCCTCGCTGAACGAGCCATAGGCAGGCACGTTCAAGTCAATCCAGGTAATAAGCCTGTCCCAGGCTTCATCATCCAATTTTACATTGTAGTGGCCTTTCTTGAGCATCTGCACCAGGAGGCTGGTATCAGCGTGAAATTCCAGCGGCGTAAGCGTGTGGTAATCCCCCTCAGGCCCGTTGCGCCGAATCCATGGATGCAACTCCAAATAAGACTTGGGCAGCGACGTAATACCGCCACTTGTGCGGACGATGTTTGTCTCGGCGAAGTTTGGACGACCGGGCTGGCCGTTATGACAGCCTGAGCAATACTGGTCGAGCACCGGCTGGACCTCGCGCAGAAAGCTAAAGCCGCGTTTTGGGCCGTGCCATGGTGTGGGCGCCACCGGCACTGCGCGTGAAGCCAAAGCCGGCTGCAAAGTTGATGATTGATTCTGCCGCTCATGGCAACCGACACACGAAACATATTCGCCTGGCATTCCCACAAACCAACTGCGAAATATCTGCAACGCCTTTCCTTCATTATCAAGAGGCTGCACTGCCACCGGTATGTTTGCTGGAATTGTAAACAAAGCCGAGCCGTCAGGTCGCAATGGCACCGTGCCGATTATCCGCCGCACATCCCAGGGGCCTTCCATTCCAACGTAGTAATGCCCGCCCATGTTGCGGTAGGAGTACTCATATTGGAACAAGCGCAGGCTCTTGACAGTCCCGCGCGGCACGCCTTTCAAACCGTCGCCACTGTATATGTCATGCAAATAAACCACTGCATTGGTTTCGTTGAGGCGGACTTTGTCCGGGATTACCGGCGGGCGCGGCGTGGGTTTCAACGGCAACGGCTCGAACAGCGCATACCCGGGCACTTCCTTCAGCAAAAGCATGTTGTCAAAAACGTCCACCAGATAAATCCCCCAACGCGATTGCGGGGTCGGCTTTGCCGAAACCAAAAAGTATTTGTCATTCAGCGGATATGGATGGAGGAACTTCGGCCACGAGCCATCCACAAGCGTGTCCTTTGTTGGGCCGACAACCGGCTGCCCCCAGCCCGGGATGCGCTGGACTGCCCCCTTGTCTTCCTGCCGGCCACGCGATGCATCGAACAGCACCAGCTCGCCCATCCGCGGCACGCCGTGATGGCCGGAAACAATGCCAACAAACATGGTTTCACTGCCGGGAATCGGGCGCGCAAAAAACAGGCTGTTCGGCCAGTAGGAATCGCTTCCGTAATACTCGGCTTGACCGGTGCCATCCGGATTCATGGACATAAGAACGCGGCTGAAATAATGTGCCGAGTCGGTGTATTCCCAACGCAAATACATCACGCGCCCATTCGGCAGCATAACCGGGTACCAATCATTATCCTGATCAAAGCACAATCGCCGTATATTCGTCCCGTCCGCATTCATGATGTGCAGGTTGGCCACATAATCAGAACCACCAACACACGGCACACCCTGGAATGTGGACGATGAATCGTAAATTATCCGCCCATCCGGCAAATAAATGGCATCATAACTGTCTATATCGGGTTCAGTCGCCGGAGTGACCTGCCGCAAGCCGGTGCCATCCACCTTCACCTCAAAAATCTGCCAGCGCCCATGACTGCCAATTGATGAGAACAGCATTTTGTCGGCATCATAATTCAGGTCAACATCGCCAACCCAATAGTTGGTTGCCGGTTTGTACAAAGTTTTGAGCGGCGCACCCGGTTCCTTGTAAGCCATGGTTGCAATTTCGTTTTCCACACGCGGATTCATGCTCGAATTGCCCTGCCAGTTGTGTGGCAGCCCAAGATTGCTTTCGTGGCGTTTGACGAGCAGCAGCTTCTCAAAATCCAGCAGCGGATTCTCCAACAGCGCCTTTCTTTGCAGCTCAACCCATCGTTGCGCCAGCGCCAGCGCCTTGGCGTCACCAGTTGCGACTGCCTTTTTAACCTCAGGCCATTCCTTCTCAATCCGGTCCAGCTCTTTCAGATACTCCGGCCCGCGCAGATAGCGGTCTGGAAATGAGCGAGTCAAATCTTCCACTGCACGCCGCAGGGCCGGCAAATTTATCGCGTCCAAACTCGCCACCAACTGGTCCTGGGCGCGGACTTTGCGCGCCACATCAAGAAACAATTCCAGCCATGCTGTGTTTGTTGGCGACGTGCCGACCCGAACCAGTTCTTCAAGGCGCTTCTCAATGTTTCCGCCGCCGGACAGCCGTTTCAGCAGATTCCTGATCGCCCTTTGTTCCATTTCGGTGCCCTCGGGCTTTTGAAACCATTGTTCGCCGCCCGCAAAATAGGTACGGAACAGCTCCGTTTCTTCGGGAAATTTTGAGGCCACACCATCCAGCATCCCGCCGTAAGACGTGCCCGCCTGATAATAAAAACCACAATCGCCGCTTATATTGTAAATCTTGAGCAGCAAATAATTGGTTCCTGGTTTGATGTTAAGCGTGACTGTGTCCTGGTCGGGCGCCGCCCCGCGCGCAACATTTCGTGCCAGCAATTTCTCACCGTTGAACCACACTGCCAGCCCATCGTCGCTCCCAAGGCTGGCGACAACCTTGCCCGGCGCCTTTGCGGTAAGTATCCGGCAAAGATATGTTGCTGTATTTGCACCGGCTTTCAGTTGATTGACAACCCCATTCTGGTTATTCCTTTTCAGTTCGCTCCACAATGGTCTCCCATTTGGCCCCTTCGCATCCAAATTAATGCTGCCTTTCTCAGGCCACTGCGCGTCATCAAACGACTTTACCTGAAACGGCCCGGTGGTGAACCATTGTGACTCGTGCGCCTTTACACTTCCCAAAACCTGCGCCCGCCGCGCAAGCATGGCCGCCGGCCAGCCAGACGCCCCGCCAGATTCGGCCAAACACTCACATACTATGCATCCAGCCGCCAGGATGGCGGCGACTAACCCGACCTTGAAACTATTTCTCATGTCCCAGTTCCTTAACGGCTTGGCAGACTTGCCTGCTCTATCAATAAACAGAGCGTTTGACGCCATATTAGGGGCGTTTATTGAATTTTTTTGCCAGCCTGTCACTCAAATTTGAAATGACGTATTGCCTCCAGCGCCTGTCTCAATTAACGCCCAAATTCTTGACGCTGACCTTGCCGAAAATCCTTCTGACATGTCAAGCAAGACTTATCAAAGTGAACAAATCAGCCATCGGTAAGCATAACTTATTTTGCCGAAACACCTGACGCAGAGCTTTTCGATGTCGAAGGCGCCGCCTCTGATGCAGGCTGATTCGGCTGCGTATGCCGGAATACCCGGCTTGCAAGTTTAAGCAGCATCTTGCCGGATACGCGCAATTTCCATTCCTTTCGGATAAGGCCTTTTGATGGATGTCCGGAGCGCCAGGTTTGCATCTCGCTCTTAAATTCAACGAAAGATGTGGTAGTGGCCAGCCGCTGAATCATTTCCAAATCGCTGGCGAAACTTTCCTTGTCACAAAGGAAATACAGCCGCGCCAGCCAGGGATGTTCCGGATGCATGCACCTTACCGCCACGCGCTCCACGTATTTTTCCGGCGGACAATTGGCATAAGCGCAAAAGCGCTCCTTAAAATTCATCATCTGCCCTTCTGGCTTTTTTTCCTGTTCCACGATGCGACATCGGTACCAAAACTTTCGCCAAAAATCAATCTTATTCTGGATGCCAGAACAAAGTTGACAATGAAATGGCTTTGGTTAACTTAACGCCATGGCACAGCGCCAATTCAAGCGCATGTTTGGCCCCGCACTCCGGGGTGCTTGCGCGTTTTTGGTCAGCCTTGCCATATTGGTTTGCTACCTTGCCGCCGCCAATCCACAATGGCACGAATTTTTTCACCATGTAAAAAGCAGTGATGGCGCGCCTGTTTCAAGTTCAACGGGCAGCGGGCATCAATGTGCCATATTGTCTTTTGCCAAGGGGTTGGTGGAAAGCATGCAATCCGGAATACCCTCAACAACGTGGGTTGGGCAGGATCCCATTCGATCTTTACCTTCGAAAACCATTTTCCTCCCGGCAATAGATTACCAATTATTGCCTTGCAGGGCGCCGCCAGCCTAAAGGATCCCAATATCCAGGTCGCGCTTTGCGCGGGCGTTTCAACTATTTTGTCAATTTTGTTTGTTTTGCCGGTTTTGAGCCGGTTTCAGTTCACAATCTAATCGAAATAACAGCCATGAAAAAGATATGTTTGACACTTGCCGCCATCGGGATGGCGGCTGTTCTGGGCGCAGCCGGCGCCCCCGATACCAACCGGCTGGACGCGTTGGAAAAACAATTGCAAGATGCGCAGGCTGCATTTGAACGCACCGTAAGGGAACATCAACAGTTGATGGAATCGCTGCGGCGCCAGATCGAAGCCCTGCGCGCAGCGCAAACCGGGCGCGCCAACATTGAATCGCCGCCCTCAACCATCGGGCAGGGTTCAAAAGGCGAACCTGCTTCATCCGCAGGGACTGCCGCGGCTTCCACTGCCGAAAAAAGCGGTTGGACACCCTCTTCCCCAATCCGGCTTCAGCGTGGCAGCGCGTACATGGACATTGGAATGGTAACAACACTGGCATTGGGCGGCTCAACAGCAAAGGACATCGAAGGCGGGCTGCAGTTGGGCGGGCACGACCCAAACCAGCGCGGTTTTACTTTGCAAGGTATGGAACTGAATTTTGCAGGGGCTGTTGACCCATATTTCCGCGGCAACGCCAACGTTGTCTTTATGCTGGACTCGGCGGGCGAATCGCACGTTGAGTTGGAGGAAGCCTGGGTGGAAACGGTGTCGCTGCCCGGCCGCTTGAAACTTCGCGCCGGCCAGTACCTGGCGGAATTCGGACGGCAAAATCCCACACATCCGCATACCTGGGGTTTTGTGGATACACCGCTTGTTTTGGGGCGGTTTTTTGGGCCGGACGGCATGCGTGGTTTGGGGGCGCAGCTTTCCTGGATTGTGCCCACGCCGTTTTATTCTGAGCTGTTTCTGGGGGTCTTGAACAGTCATGGTGAAACCATGTATAGCTTTCGCTTTGACCACGAAGATGAATTATTCCTGGGACGCCCCCATCAGGGCGGGCGGGTCAAAGGGCTGGATTACCTGACTTTTGTGCCGCGGTATGCGGCCTCGTTTGATTTGACTGACAATCAGACCTTGCTGGCCGGGATTTCAGGCGCAATCGGCCCAAACGCATCCGGCTCACGCGCACGCACTTTTATTGGGGGCGTGGATTTGTACTGGAAATGGAAGTCACCCCGTCATCATGCCGGTTTCCCATTCGTCTCATGGCAGACAGAGGCGGTTGTACGGCGGTATGAAGCCGGCGCATTTTCAAATGCAGCAGATGATCTGGATGGCAGCGGGACTATTGATCCGGGAGAACCAGACCTGTATGGCGATGGCTCGATAAGAACACTGCCGCGTGAATGGCTCACCGATTACGGCCTTTATTCACAATTACTATGGGGCTTTAAGCAACGCTGGGTTGCCGGGCTTCGCGCCGATTGGGTTGCTTCCGATCTCGCCCGCTACGAAGCCATTTGGGGACGCGATCCTGAGCGCGCACCGCGCTTCCGGCTCTCGCCAAATCTGACTTTTTACCCAAGTGAGTACTCAAAAATCAGGCTCCAGTACAACTATGATTACCGGCAACGATTGGGGCCGGACCATTCAATCTGGTTGCAGTTGGAATTCTCACTCGGAGCGCATGCAGCACACAAATTCTAAAACAGAGAGAATAACATGAAAACCAAACAAATCACATTGACAATATTGGCGTTTGTGGCCGGCCTTGGCGCCGTCCCTGCCGTTGCAAAACTCAATGTAGTGGCCACCACCCCCGATCTCGGCTCCATCGCCGCCGCCATTGGCGGCAGCCAGATTCAATTAACCATCCTGGCCAAGCCCACTGAAGACCCGCACTTCGTGGACGCCAAGCCAAGCTTTGCTGTAAAGCTCAGCCGGGCTGACGTGCTGATCGAAGGCGGCGCGGAATTGGAAATTGGCTGGCTTCCACCACTGGTTGATCAGGCAGCCAATCCCAGGGTTCGCTACGGTTCTCCAGGCCGTGTTCTTGGCAATCAGGGCGTAAGCATGCTTGAAATTCCGGAAATACTTGATCGCTCCAAAGGCGACATCCACGCCGCCGGCAATCCGCATTATCTGACGGACCCGGCAAATGCCAAAATCCTGGCTGCAAGACTGGCGGAAACTTTCAGCCAGTTGGACGCCGCCAACGCGGCCACCTATCGCGCTAATCTGGCCCGATTCACCACAACGCTGGATGCAAAAATGGCCGAGTGGCTGAAATTGATGGAGCCGCACCGCGGGCGGCATGTCGCGGCATATCACAATTCATGGGTTTATTTTGCAAAACGATTCGGGCTGGTGATAGAGGATTTCCTCGAACCCAAGCCGGGCATCCCGCCAACTCCCGGCCATCTGTCAGCCGTCATCGCCAAAATGAAAGCCGAACGCTGCCGGGTCATAATTTGCGAACCGTACCAAAACCGCAAAACGGCCGAAAAAGTGGCGGCGGAAACCGGCGCCATAGTAGTTGACGTAACGCAATTCCCCGGCGGCGTCAAAGGCACCGAGGAAGGCTACATCGCCATGATGAACCATCTGGTTGTATCGGTTGCCAAAGCGTTGGATGCCGGACGCTGACCGCCACCAGCCGGAACCAAATTTGTCATTCACTGTCGCATTGCAAAAGCAAAAGGCTTGTGGCTAAATGTGCGGGTGATGCGACGCGTTTTGTTTTGTGCGCTTTTGATTGCCGCCTGTATAGGCATGGCCGCGCCGGCACCAGGCCCGGACGACCTTTACGTCAACATTTACGAGCTGATTCAGCAGGCCGATGAACTTAATGACAAGGGCAAAGGCGCCGAGGCCCTCACCAAATACCTGGCCGCGCAAACGGATTTGAAGAAACTGCAGGCCGCTCATCCGGACTGGAACAAGGGCGTGGTTAATTTCCGGCTGAACTATCTACAGCAAAAAATCGGCCCCTTGCTCGAAAAGTTCAGCCCCCCAGCCGCACCCCCGGCCCCAGTCACACCGCCCGCGCCGGCGCCAACGCCAGTTGCAAAGCCATCAACCCAGCCAGCCGCCCCGACTGCACCGGCAACTCCTTCGGTGGATGCCCAAAATCAAATTGCGATTCTTCAGGAACAGCTCAAACAATATCAGGCTGATGTTCAAATCCTCCAAGCCAAGTTGCGCGAGGCATTGAGCGTGCAGCCAGCCGCGGTTGACCCCAAGGAGCTGGCCAAAGCCGAGGAAAAAATCCGGCAGTTGGAGAAAGAGAAAGATTTGCTTCAAGTAACCCTTGCGCAGGAAAAAAGCAAGGCAGCGCAAATGATTGACCCCGCCCAATTCCAGGAGCAGAAGAAATCGCTGGAACAAGCCACCGAAAAACTCGCCAAACAGGAGGAGCTGCTCGCAGCCGCCAAACGGGCCAATGAACAGTTGGAACAACAACTGCGCGATTCCAGGGCACGCTCCGATCAATCCGTAAGCAAGGAAACCCTCCAAGCCGCTCAAAAGGGGCTGGAAGAGGCAAATCTGGCGCTGGCCAAACGCGAGCAGGAGCTGGCCGCAGCCCGTCTGGAGCGCGACACCATCAAAACCACGCTGGAACAAACACAACGCCAGCTCGCCTTGCAAACCGAAACCGCCGGCGCGCTGCTTATCCAGAAGGAAACCCTGGAAAAACAATTGAAGGAGGAACAGGCGCGCTCCGCAAAGAAAGCAGACCCTGCTGAAGTCGCAAGGCTGCAGGCGCAACTGGCGGAAACCAAACAGCGGCTTGAAACGCAGATTTCACAGGTGGCAGCACTGACGCTTGAAAAGGAATCGCTGCAAAAAAGCCTCAAGGCGCGCCAGCCTGATGACGCACTTGTAAAGTCGCTTGAACGCGAAAACACCGAGCTGAAAAGAGAACTGGCGGCCCTGCGCGAAAAAGCCGATTCACTGGCGCCAAAGTTGGAAACAAGCTCCCGCCAGCTTGAACAGGCTCAAAAGGAAAATGCCGCCCTCAAGGAACAATACGAAGCCTTGAAGCTGGAAAAAACCGTGCTCGAAAACCGCCTGAAATCCATGGCTGACGCATCCGCGCCGGACCCGCGCCTTGCCGATGCCACCAAAAGATTGGAACAGGCACGGCAGGCGCTGGACGCAAGCCAGATGCAGTTGGCCGCGCTTCAGAAAGAAAAGCAGATTTTGGAAAAAACAAAGGCCGAGCTGGAAAAGAAACTCACCGAAACAATGACCGAGGCGGCCCGGATGCGGCAGTTGGATTTGGCCAAGCTGGCCCAGTTGGAAAAAGAGCTTCTCGAAGCCCGCAGCGCATCGCGCGAGCGCGAGCAAAAATTGGCGGCGGCTGAAAAGGAGCGCAAAGCCCTGGAAGACCGCCTGACGGCCGTGTTGCTGGAACAGGAGCGCGAACGCGCGCGAAAGGATAAAAACGCCAAAGCCCTGAAAGATTTGGAGCGTGAAAAGGATGAATTGCAAAAGAAACTCAACGCCACGGCAAAGGAACTCTACGCGCTGAAGAAACAGTCGTCACAGGTCAAGCTGGAGGCGCTGGCCGGTGAAGTCGCAAACCTGCGTGCGCGGCTGGCGGTTTATGAGGCGCGCCCCGTGCCCTACACTCCCGAAGAGCTTGCGCTGTTCAAACGTCCGGAGCCGGCGCGCGAGCCGGTCACAGAAGCGCCAAGGCGCAAGCCGGTAAAGCCGCTGCCTCAACCAGCCACGCAACTTGTCGCCGAAGCCACTCATGACGCAAGCACCGGGCGGTTGAAAGAAGCCGAGGCAAAATACGAAGAGGTCCTCAAGCAGAGCAGCGACCATATCTCCACGCTCTTCAGGCTGGCGGGCGTCCAAATAGAGCAGGGCAAGCTCGATGAAGCCGACAAAACGGTCGAACGCATGCTGAAGATTGATCCCGCCGACTCCGGCGCCCTTTATTTGCGCGGCATTATCCGCGACAGAGAGGGCAAATTGGATGAAGCAGTGGATGCCTTGAGTCTTTCATTGAAAGGAAACCCGCTTAATGCAGACGTGCATTACAGCCTCGGACTCGTGCTGAGCCGCAAGGGGCTGCGCGCCCCCGCCGAGGCCGCCTTCCGGAAGGCTGTCCAGTTGCGGCCCGGTTTCGTTGATGCTCACAGGCATCTTGCCGTTGTTTATGCCACACAGAAACCGCCATTCATTGAACTGGCAAGGTGGCATTACGAAAAGGCAATCCAGGGCGGCATGGCCAGGGATGCTGAACTCGAAAAGTTGCTTGCTCCACGCACGGAATAATGTGACAACGAGAATATGATAATGAGAATCGCAACCCTGTTGGGCCTTTTGCTTGGATTACAGGCAAACGCAGCCGCGGCCTCAGGCTCCGATTCATTGGAAGCCGCACGCCGCCGGCTTGAACAACTGCGCGCCACGTGCAGGGAAAATCACCCCGAAGTCAAACGGCAAAAAGAGCTGGTCGCAGAACTGGAGCTTCGCCAGCGTTTGCAGGCGCGCGCAAATGTGGAGCTTGAGCTGGCCCGAGCCCGCCTTGCCGGGCTGCGCAAGACATGCAAGGAAAAACATCCCGCTGTGCAGGCACAACTCAGGAAAATCGAAGAGCTTGAAAAACAACAGCCTTGAGCCTGCGTGCGCCGTTCTCAGCGCACCAATTTGGCTCGATAAAACAGACGCGGCGCGCTCCCGCCGGGGGGCGCTACAAATGTGGCGGTTCCATTCGGCGCAACAAGCGTCTGAACCGGTGTCCAATTTGTAAAATTGCTTGAAACCTGCATTTCCAGAACTGCTCCGGGCACGCTTGAAAGGTTGAACTGAATGCCGCCTCCCGGCACGCGAACCAATGATTGAAGGGAAAGCACCGGCGCTGTGTCAGTTTGATAAATGGCCAGCCCGTAGTTATCCAGTGAAACATAGGCATTGTTGCCAGAAAAAGCGATGTGCCTCGCCCAACCATCGGTTTGAATCTGCCCCAGCAAGCTGCATTGCGCCGGGTCGCTGGCATCCAGCACCAATACCCCTGAATCGCCCACAGACAGATACACCCGGCTTCCAATGACCGAGACGCCCGCCGAAAAACCATTAAAAGGATATAGGCCGGCCAAAACACAGGCCGCAGGATCGGTGGCGTCAACGATGCTCAACCCATAAGGCCCGTCAGCCACGTACACGTACGGGCCGGACACCGCCACGCTCTGCGCCAATCCCAATGTGTTGTAACCACCCAACAGCACGCAGTTGGACGGCTGGCTGAAATCAATGATCTGCACGCCGGCCTCGCCATCGGCAACATAAGCGCGAGCGCCGGCAACAACCACATCCGAAGCGTAGCCAAGCGTGTCAAACCCGCCAACCAAAACGCAGTTTGTCGGATTGCTGAAATCCACAATTTTCAATCCATCGTAAGTGCAGGCAAGCAGCGCCAAATTCCCGGAAACTGCCACCGCCCGCGCATCCAAACCGCCGGAATACCCCCCAACCACAACAGGCTGTGCCGGATTCCGCACGTCCACAACAACCAGCCCATTTGTGCCCGCCGCCAGACAGGCATAAGAGCCGGCAGGCGCAACATCATAAACTCTGCGCAACGATTCCAAACGGCCTATCAGCGTCGGATTGGCAGGCCACCGCACATCCACCATGCACAAACCGCCCTCCTGGTTCGCAACATAGGCGATATTGCCGGATATCGCTGAGGCTGAGACATGTCCGCCGGTGTAGTAGCGGCCCACAACCGCCCATTGTGGCGGCCCGCCACTTTCACGAAATACTTTGACGCCTTCGACGTAGTCTGCCACCACCAAATCAGCACCCATCCATTTTACTTTCCGCGCACTATACGTAGGAATGTTTGTAACCAATTGAGGTTGGGCAGGATTGCTGGCGTCAATCAATTGTATGCCTGCCGAGCCGTCAGCCACCGCCACATAAGGCAAAGAAACCGCAAGACCATACGCAATGCCTGGAGTATTGTAATTCCCAATGAACGTGATGTTGGTTGGCACGCTTATGTCCAAAATCTGCAGCCCGGAAAATGCATCGGCAACATAGGCCCTCGTGCCATCCAAAACAATGTCCAGGGCAACTCCCGATGTATCATAACTGCCAGCCAGCGCGCAGTTGGCGGGGTCCTGAACGTCCACCACCAAAAGCCCTGAAAAACCATTGGCAAGATATGCATAATGACCCGACACCGTCACTGAGTATGAATCGCCACCGGTGTTATAGCCACCAACTTTGACCAGAGACTCAGGAACAGTTGCATCCAAAATCTCCAGCCCCAAAACCTGGTCGGCCACGTAAATGTAATTTCCAGCAACAGCCAACCCGGACGGAATGCCACCGCTGTAATAAACACCGCTTTCAACAGGAGCCGACGGATTTGACACATTGATGGCGTGCACACCAGTGTCGCTATCGGCCACAAAAGCGTACTGGCCCTGCAAAACCACGCCCACAGCCGAGCCGCGAGTTTGGTAGTAGCCCAATACCACAGGCGCGGCGGGATTTGTCAGGGAGACTATCAACAGCCCGCCCGAACCCGCGGCCATAAATGCCTTTTGATCCTGAATAACCACATTGTACAAATTCCCCTGCGGATGCCCCGGCCATGTTCCAAGTAGCACCGGTTGCTGTGCAGCTACGCTCAACACACCGGCAAGCCAGACCGCCAGCCACAGCAAACTCCATTTTCTGAAGATTACATCCCCGTTCAGGCGTGAGACCCGTTCAATCATAAGATTTACGATACACTACACACAAATTGTAGAAAAGCAAGCCGCGGCCTTGCCGCTGATGCGATTATTTCCGCGTGAACCCCGACAATGCCTCCACAATTTCCGCGTTACTCAGCGCACCGGTTTTAACCTGCAACTTGCCGGCGGCATCAAGTCCGCTGTAAGCTTTTTTGATAAAATCCAGGCCCGGCCAAAGGGTGGCGTTATGGATCAACAAGGGGCGCGGAGCCGCCAGAAGCGCGGCCGTTTCAAAACCGCCAAATTTTTTGAGACCGGGCACAAAAATATCCGGCGCCAGCAATGCCGCGTCATCGCCCAAATCAACCCTGTCACAATCGGCAACCACTCCATCGGCTGCCGGGGCCGCAAGCAACGCCCATAAACCGGCCCTGCCGACGCCGCACAGATACACCGGCCTGCGACCGGTTTTCTGCCGGACAAGCGAGCAGGCGGTCAGCAAATCCTGCGCGCGCTCCTGTGTGTCGGTGCGGTTGTAAGTGGTGAAAAACAAATCAACTTGATTGGTGCGGTGCTTCGCGGCACGGGCGTTGACCAGCTCCCCGGTTTGAAACAAATCCAGCAGGAGCACCGAAAAGTTCCGGCTTAACAGCGACTTTGCAAGCCCGGTTGGCTCGTTTTTTTCGTCCAAAAAGTGATTTTTGCCGTGAGTGTGGGCCAGCACTATTGTCGCGGATGGCTTCCCGCGTTGTGGCGTCAGCCATACGGCAGGGATGCGGTCGCCACGCCCGGCGCGTCCAAAGTCCAGCCGTATTCGCGTCAAACCGGCGACGCTGTCCTGAACCAGCGTCTCGGAGACGACGGGAGTCTCCGTTGCATCAAGTTGCAAACCGTGGCGCCACGCCGGCAGGTAAATGCCGGTGAACTTTCGCAAACTCGCCGCGTCATGGGGCGCGGCTGCGGCAAATTGAGCGCGTGTGTTGCCCCGCAGATAATCACGAAGCCCATCCTGCGTTATGGCATCGGCTGGCTGTTTGCCAGGCGCAAAAACGCGCAAGTTTAGATTGGACGCAGGCGGATACGGCGCTTCAGGGAACTTTTCCCCAACGTCTTTGCCCAAAAGATGGCGCGCGAAAAAGGCGTAAACATGCTCGCGGGTATCCTGATTGTAGTTGTGCCCATAATTGAGCACCTTGTAAAACACCCTATCCTCAGCCCCAAACAGCCTGTACACGCTGCGGATGGCCGGGCCTTCGATTGTCATGAACGTCTTCGTCCAATCCCCGGAGCTTGCCATGAAAATTTGGGGTTTGGGCGCAGGCACGGCGGCAATTTCCATGTTTGAAAATTCGATGCGCAATCCGGGCATGTTCTCGCACGAACAACCGCCCTGCATGGAATGTGAGACCATCACCGTGGGCGCCAGAACTGAAAGCCGTTCGTCCACTGCGCCCAAAATGAAAGTCTGCGTGCCGCCCCCGGATGCGCCCGTACAAGCCAGTCGCTTTGTGTCAACATCCGGCAGGCTGCATAGAAAGTCCAGGGCGCGGATGCTGTTCCACGTCTGCAGGCCCATCAGCGTGGTGTGCCAGAGCAAATCCGCCGGCGTGTTGCCATAACTGCGATGCGTCCGGTAGCCGGGCTTTTCAGCGCCAGAATCGCCAAACTGCGTGTCGTTGTAGCCTACCATGTCATAAGCAAACGCCACCATCCCCATCCTCGCCTGGCTGATGCACCGGGCCGGTATGCTGCCGTCCTTGACATCTTCAAGCCGGCCCGTGGCCCAGTGCCCATGCGGATTCAGCACTCCGGGAAACGGCCCCTTGCGGCCCACAGGCCGATACAAATTCCCGGCAAGATAAAAATGCGGATAAGTCTCGATTACCACCTTCTCGACGCTGAAATCCCCATACTCAACCCGGTCGCTGATGCGCGCCCGCAAAGGCGTCTTTTCCGGCATTGGCCATAAGCCTGCGCTAAACAGGATTTGCTCCTTTATAAGCTGCGCCCGATGCTCCCACTGCGAACGCGTCTTTATCTCCGGAAAAACCCGGGGCGAATTAAGGTCCACTGGCGGACCCAGCCGCAAATCTGATGGTGGCAGCGTGCTTGCGCAAATGGCCGGCACAGCATTCCCGATTATCAGGGCTAAACAAAGCGGCGAGATTGATTTCATGCCGCTCTTCTATAATTTTTCTCCGCCCAATGCAAGCCGCGCCACTCACCTTAAAGCGACCGTATTGAACTGCCGAAATTTCTTTCGAAGCCGTCCCATGCCATGACTTGCCAGGTTGCGGCATGGGTTTTCGATGTTAATCCGGACGCAACATTGCGCAGTGCTTGGGATGGCCCCGCAGCACTTTGGAGAAACCAGAAAGTCGCTTTTGCAGATCGCCGACTTATCAACTGTCGCCCCTGCACAAACGACATCTTCTTTAAAGCGCCGAAGCATTAAGCACATCCAAAGATACTGGCGCACAGTCGCAGGCGCAATGGAAGGGCGCAGCAGGGGTCGCCGGTTCTTGACACCTATTTCGTATTTGCTGGTTTCTTGCGCGCGTCGTAGGCTTTCCAAAATTCCTCCGCTGTCATCCAGTTATTGCCACGGTTCTCACTGATGCGCTTTAGACTTTTCATGCCGCGCACCAATTCCAAGCCCGTTTTGATGTTTTTCGATGAAAACGAAAATGACTCCAGCCTCATTCCCTCCAACGGGGTCAGGTCGGTAACCTTGGTTTCATCACAATACAACTCGGTTAACGGCATTCCTTTAAGTGCCGCCAAATCGCTGACTGCTGTTCTGGTACAATTCAATGTTGTCAACTGCATGCCTGCCAGCGGGCGCAAGTCACTTACATAAGTACCAGCAATCCACAACTTCTTCAGCGGCATGCCGATCAGTGGGCGCAAGTCACCAATGTAGGTACCCGAACAATCAAGCCTTTTAAGCGGCATGCCCTTTAGCGGGCTGAGATCGCCAACTTGTGTACTGTCACAGTTGAGCTCTTCCAGCGGCATGCCTGCAAGCGGTGCAAGGTCTTTAATGGAACCATTGCGATTACAATTTAAAATTCGCAGCGGCATGCCATGCAGCGGGCCAAGGTTGGTAACATCGCACAATCCTATGTTCAGAACCGTCAATGGCATGCCCTTGAGCGGGCTGATGTCGCGAACTTTATTGCAGCCGCTGAGCGACAGCACCTGCAGCGGCATCCCGCGGAGCGGGCTAATATCACGGACTTTTTGTTTGGTCAGGTCGAGTTCAGTCAAGGGCATCCCAAACAATGGCTGAAGATGAACAATCAACGTGCAGTTCGTATTCCATATACCAAGGCCAGCGACTCGCCAAATGCCCCCTTCGATCAAACGACCGTTTTTGCCATCGATTCGTTTCGGTTCGCCATGGATCTCCGAGAGCTTTTGCTCCACGCGTCTGACTTGCTCTGTGGCAGGCAGGTCTCGAATAGATTCATAAAAACCTTCGCAGGCAATCCACGCCCGGACCTCTTTCAGCTTGTTTTCGACGGCACTCCTCGACGCATTGGTTCCAACGGCCAGCAAACACTGCGCATAAGCCCGTTCCGCTTCCCGCCAGTTTTTCGCTTCCGCCAAGGTGTTCCCCATCGCTTCCAAGGCTTGCCAACCTTCCAGTTTCGACACATTGGTCAGGGTCTCCCTCGCAGCCGCAATTTGCTCAAACATGGAAACGGATTTTGCCAAGGCGGACTTAATCTCCGCTTGGGCCGGCTCCACCTTAAGTGCCTGTCCAAATAGCTTGATGGCTGTCTGATGATCTCCCTTGATCTGGGCAAGCCGGCCTTGCGCATAAGCCTCCCATGGACCATCAGGACACACCGCAAAGGCATCCGCCACATGCTGCTGCGCCTCCTCCCAGCGGGAATTTTCTGCTGCCAGCACCGCCTGCCGGGCGAAGCGTTCCGAAGCGCTCAATGCCGTCCTGCGCTGGTTATCACGAGCAGTCTCGGCCGCCCGCCGTTTCTTGGCGTTGTCATAGGTAAACAATATTCCCATGCCAAGAAGAATTATCGCAGCCGCAAAAATCGTGATGCTTACACCTTGGTTGCGTTTAATCAATTTCCAGAATGCCTGCGCAAGCGAGTCGGGTTGAACGGTCACGCTGCGGCCTTCCAGAAAAAGCTCAACTTCTCGACGCAGTTCACTGGCAAGCTGGTACCGGTCTTCACGCTTCACCGACAGCGCCTTCATCGCCACTGCCGACAGCGACTCCGGCACCTGCCCGCCAGGACAATGCGGCAAATTCGGCTGTGCAACCTGCATCTGCCCATTAACTTCAATTTCGCGCGCATGGTTGTAATATACCGGCGGCGGGATGTAGCCATTTTGAATGTTGCCCAGCAGTTCTTCAACACTGTCGCCCTTCACAGGCGTGTTCAGCGTGAGAATAGTGTAAAGAATTCCGCCTAAGGCGAATATGTCAGTCCGCTGATCCTGCTCTGCCACCCGTCCCGACGCCTGCTCCGGCGCCATGAATGTAGGCGTCCCCATCACCTCCCCAGGCATCGTTAACTCAGCGGTGGGCGCGGCTTGCAGCAGCCCGGTAGCAGGGCTGTGGCTGGGCGGCGCTTCTTCCTCAGCGGCAGACAGGATTTTAGCCAGTCCCCAATCCATCACCAACACCTCGCCATATTCGCCCAGCATAATGTTCGCGGGCTTGAGGTCCCGATGTATTATGCCTTTGGAATGTGCAAAAGCCACCCCATCGCACACTTTCAGAAAAATGGTCAGCAGACGGCTCAGGGGATAATCAGCTATGTCCTCACGGTTCCCCTGCGCGATGCTGCTGAGCACTGACTGCAAAGTCCGGCCTTGGACGAACTTCATCGTGTAGAACGCCTCCCCACCCTCATCCAAGCCAAGGTCATGGATTGGCACAATGTTGGGGTGTTCCAACCAGCCCAGCACCTGCGCCTCCCTCACAAACCGCCTCAGGTTCTCCGACTCCGCCGCGCCAGACGCCAACATTCGCTTCATGGCCACCCGACGGCAAAGCCTGATATCTTCGGCGTTGAGCACCACACCCATTCCCCCTCTGGCGATGACAGCGCCCACGCGGTATTTCGGCCCTTGGAATGAGTTCACTTCGACGACCTTCGACAGGAGTTCATCAGCCAGTCGGAACTGCTGGAAACTTGCTTTTGGGCAGGTCCCACGCTCTCACTTGTCACGTTGCAAAAATGGAGCGCTCCCTTTTGCTCTCCTGCATTTACGGTGTCCATGTCGGAAGCTTATATCTGCGCCAATGCGAATCAAGCCCGTATTTTGCCGAATTTCGAGAGTGTTGAGCTGCAATTCGTCACAAAATGAATGTTACCGATGGTTGGCTTCGGGAGTGTTGGAACAGCTCCTATAAGCTCAAAATTGGTGTTACTGAAATACGCACACCAAAATGAGAATCACCGGGCATGAAAGCGCCGGTTTGGAGTTCACGCTGCCTAATGTTGAGGCTGCGTTTCGGGCGGTAGCCCGTCCGCGCCAGCCGTTTGTGGGATGATTTTCCAATCACGTCCGAATACTTTTTTAAACCTAATTGCAGTCTCACATAACAATTGGAAATCATACGGTCGGGTTGTATGAATGGGAGAAAAGAGGCGGCGGATGGGTTCTGGCAAAGCGGGCTTGTTTTTTGGATGCTTTTTGCCGTAGCATCCCGCACATGAATATAGTGCGGTTCACTGACCCGGATTATGACCAACTGTCCAACAGGCTGACAGCCGCTTCAAGCCTGTTTGACCGGGACATTGAGCAGCGGGTGCGTCAAATCATAGAGATGGTGCGCGAGAAAGGAGATGACGCATTGCTGGAATTGACCCGGCGCTTCGACGGCGCTGAATTAAGTGCCGGACAACTGCCAGTCAGCCATGCCGAGCTGATGACAGCATCGCTCAAGGCCGATGAATCACTGCGGGCGGCAGTGGCCGCCGCGGATAAAAATGTGGCGAACTTTGCCAAAAAATCGTTGCGCAAGAGCTGGACAATCCGCAACGCGCAGGGCGGCACAGTTGGCGAGAAATTCGATCCATTCAACCGGGTTGGCATATACATTCCAGGCGGAAAAGCGCCGCTGGTTTCGACGGCGTTGATGACCGTGACCCTGGCGCGGGTCGCCGGCTGCCGTGAAATAGTAGTCTGCACGCCGTGCGGGCGCGACGGGCAGATCAACCCCGCCCTGTTGTTTGCAGCCAGATTCGCGGGAGCCACTGAGATTTACCGGGTCGGCGGCGCACAAGCCATCGCGGCCATGGCGCTTGGCACGCCAACCATCCGGCGCGTCCAAAAAATCTTCGGACCCGGCAACGCCTACGTTGTGGCCGCAAAACGGCTGTTGTTTGGATTTGTGGCGGTGGATTTGCTGCCGGGGCCAAGCGAGCTTCTTGTAATCGCGGATGACACTGCAAATCCACGTTATGTTGCCGCCGATCTTCTTGCCCAGGCCGAACATGGCTCAGGCCACGAGCGAGTCTGGCTGGTCACTCCTTCGGCGCGGTTGCTGAAGTCGGTTGAAAAAGAAATCACCCGCCAGCTCAAAACATGCGCCCGGAAAGAAATGATCGAAAAAGTGCTGGAGTCAAATGCATGGCTGATCCAGGCATCTTCAATTGATGAATGTGTTGATTTGGCCAACAGACTTGCGCCCGAGCATTGCGAGGTAATGGCGCGGCAGGCCAAAAAGCTTGCCGAAAAACTTACAACCGCCGGCGCAATTTTCCTGGGCAACAACACCCCGACGGTTCTTGGAGATTACGTTGCCGGGCCGAGCCACACACTGCCAACCGGCGGCGCCGGTGCAGCCTTTGCCGGCCTCTCAGCAGACCAATTCCAGCGCCGCACCAGTCTTGTCGAATATGACCGCGCAGCGCTGCGCCGCTCGCTGCCGCTGGTGCAAAAGTTCGCCGACATGGAAGGACTGCAGGCCCACGGGCGCTCGGCTCAAATCCGATTTAGCCGATAAGCCGAACTTACCCCGATGAAAACAGGAAAGAAAACCGACAAAGTGGAAAATCTTGTCCGGCCATTGGTGCGCAAGCTCCACCCTTACACACCCGGCGAACAGCCGAAAATCGAGGGGCTTGTCAAACTGAACACCAACGAGAATCCATACCCGCCGTCTCCAATTGTGCTGGATGCGATAAAAGCCGCAACGGATGCGCGCCTGCGGCTTTACCCAAATCCAACAGCACAACCGCTGCGCGAAAAACTAGCGCGCCTTCACGGGTGCGCCCCGGAAAACATCATCGTTGGCAACGGCTCCGATGAACTTTTGGCGATGGCTGTGCGGGCCTTTGTTGAACCGGCCAATGCAGTGCCTTCGTCCAAAAAGGCGCGCGCAACAGTCCAGTTTTTCAATCCCAGCTACTCGCTCTATCCGGTACTGGCGGACATTCATGGTGCGATTTCGAACCCGGTGCCATTGGGCAGGGATTTCGCCCTGCCCGGACTTGACGAGCTTGCCGCCGGCAAGAAGTGGATTTCCAATGCCGCGTTGACGTTCATCACAACCCCAAATGCGCCCACCGGCCGCGGCTACTCAACCGCGCAACTCGAGGCCATCTGCCGCGCACAATCGGGCGTGGTGGTGCTTGATGAAGCGTATGTGGATTTTTCATCCGAGGATGCCATGGCGCTGGCGCTGCGCCTGCCGAATGTAATTGTGTCACGCACATTTTCCAAGGCCTACTGCCTCTGTTTCCAACGTGTGGGTTACTTTGTCGGACACCCCGTGTTGATTGGCGCGCTGCACAAAATCCGCGACAGCTACAACGTCAACGGCCTCGGGCAGATTGCAGCCATGGCAACGCTGGATGATTTGCCATATTACCGGCGCAATTTCCTCAAAGTCATCGCCACCCGCGAGCGTTTGACAGCGGCCCTTAGCCAGCTCCAATTCAAGGTTTTTCCAAGCCGCACCAATTTCATCTTCGTGCAACCGCCGGTTTATCCGGCGTCCGAATGGCTTGAGCGACTGCGAGAGCACCGCATTCTTGTCCGTTGGTGGAGTGCGCCTGAAGTGCGCAACTTCCTCCGCATAAGCATCGGCACCGATGCCGAAACCACCTCGCTTATAAAGGCGGTGAATGCCATTCTACAGCATAAAGGTTGACCGGCATGGAACTGCGCGAAAATGAACCACTGGCACGCCACACCACCCTGCGCACCGGCGGGCCGGCGCGGTACTTTATCGAGGCTGCCACAATCGCCGACCTGCACGATGCAGTTCAATTCGCCCGTGACCGCAGATTGCCCGTGGCGATTTTGGGCGGAGGCTCCAATCTGCTTGCCGCTGACGCCGGCTTTGCAGGCGCAGTCATCCACGTTGCAAATCGCGGCTTCAAATTGATTGAAACTGCTCCGGGCAACGCCGTGGTCGAAGCAGAGGCCGGGGAGGAATGGGACGCCTTCGTATCTGCGACCGTCGCCGGCGGATGGCAGGGATTGGAAAATCTTTCGCTCATACCCGGCACGGTTGGAGGCGCAGTTGCAGGCAACATCGGCGCATACGGCGTTGAAGTGCGCGAGCTTGTTCGCTGGGTGGAAGCGATTGATTTGCGAAACAACCAAATCCGGCGGTTTACCGCGGAAGAATGCGCCTTCACCTATCGCAACAGTTTTTTCAAAACCACCGAAGGCCGGCATTATCTTGTAACACGCGCTGCCTTTGGCCTTAAAAAACCCGGCTCCGTCAACACCACCTATCGCGATGTTGCGGAGTATTTGGCGGCCCGGAAAATTGACAACCCAACACCGCAACAATTGCGCGAAGCGGTTGTCGCGATCCGAAAGGCCAAGCTGCCTGACGTCGCGACCGTCGCAACCGCAGGCTCGTTTTTCAAAAACCCAATCATTCCACGCCCGCAATATGACGCATTGGCAGCACGCTTCCCCGGCCTGCCCGGCCATCCCGAGCCTGACGGCGCCGTTAAAGTCCCGCTTGGCTGGATTTTGGACAAAATTTGCGGACTAAAGGGACATCGAATTGGGCGGGTTGGGACACACGACCGGCAGGCGCTGGTGATTATCAACAATGGCGGTACGGCGGCTGAAATCGAGGAATTTGCATCATTGATTGCCAGAGCCGTTTTTGATAAGACCGGCATCGCCATTGAATGGGAAGTTGAAAAATTGGGGCCAGTCCAGCGGCCAAGCGCCTCCAGTTAAATTGGAGAATTGGCCCCGTCACAGACATCAAAATCATCACCTGTAACACAACAAATGAAACAGGAAAATCTGGAGCAACTAATTGAAGCGGCCACAATTCCGTCCTACGACAACGGGCAGGTCTTCACCGACACCACGAGGCTGGACTTCATCCGCAGGACACTTCAGGCATCGAACTACTCCTGCATTGCCGAATGTCCGCTTGCGCTGATGTACAAACGCAATGATTTCGTCGAAACAAAGCCGTTTATCATCCTCTCATGCCATGCGGATTCGATTTACGAACAATACTTTTTCAGGCGTGATGCCACTGAACTCCACGGCACATTCGACAACTCAGCCTGCAACGCAGTCGCGCTCAACGCAATGCTGGAATCACAGCTTGGCCCGCAGGTTATTGTCTGCTTCACCGGCGATGAGGAAAGACGCTCACGCGGCGCCGGCCAGGTCATCAACACGTTGACTGAACGCGGCCTTTTTGAACTGCTGGAAATGGCAATCGTCATGGATTTGACCGAGGAGGAATTTGGCAAACCATGCACCGCGGAAAATCTGGCGGTCAAAGATTCCGGCAATAACAAGTCGCTGCTCAGGTTCTCCGGCAAAAACGAACTTGGCCGATACATCTGTGGGATTCTTCCGAACACGCCGCTCATCAAGAACGGCGACCCGGATGAAGCGTGGAAATACGACGAGTACAACATCAACTGCTTTTCATTATGCCTGCCGTGCAGGCTGCTTGGCCGGGATATGCATGACAGCAGGGGCGTGGCGCTGGCCCGCGACTCCGTTCTCAAATACGCAACCGCCCTTGCTGAGCTTGCTGCCGCCATCGAAAAGGACATGGCTGACAAAGTCACAAATCACAATGGGTTTGAATAAACCTGCGGCTTGCACGTCCACTTATTCATATTCCGCATGGAACAAAAGATGGCTTTACCAGGCGGTCGCGGATTGAAATTGCCAGCTTTCCGAAAGGAAAAACGGCGCGAGTGTTGGTTTGTTTGAACAAGATCGAAAAAGTGGAAGCTGTGGAGTTGAAAAAAATATGAAGTCTGAGATCGAAGATTTGAATGCCGAAATTCAAGCCTTGCATCCGTTGATCAAGGGCATACAGCAGGAAATGAGCAAGGCCATCATCGGCCAGCGGTATCTGATTGACCGGATGTTAATCGGTCTGCTGGCAAACGGCCATGTGCTGCTGGAAGGCGTGCCCGGACTCGCAAAGACAGCCGCAATAAGCGCGCTCGCCCAATGCATCAACACCAAATTCCAACGAATCCAATTCACACCGGACCTTCTTCCGAGCGATTTGGTTGGCAACCTCATTTACGTGCCCAAGGACGGCACTTATGTGACGAAAAAAGGCCCGATTTTTGCAAACCTTGTTCTGGCCGACGAAATCAACCGCGCGCCTGCCAAAGTGCAGAGCGCCCTGCTGGAAGCCATGCAGGAGCGGCAGGTCACCATCGGCGAAACGACTTATCCGCTGCCGTCGCCGTTTCTGGTTTTGGCAACGCAGAATCCAATCGAGCAGGAAGGCACTTATTCGCTGCCTGAGGCCCAAGTTGACCGCTTCATGCTCAAGGTGGTGGTGACTTATCCGAACGAGGATGAGGAAAAGCAAATCATGCACCTTGCGGCCAAAACCTACGCACGCCCGCCTCTCAATCCGGTAATCGAGCCGGAACAAATCCTGCAGATGCGCAAGTACGTTGACGCAATCCACCTTGATGACCAAATCTCGGAGTACATCGTGCGACTTGTGTTTGCATCGCGCCAGCCGGAACGATTTGTCCCGGAAATGAAGGGGCGCATCCGGTTTGGCGGCTCGCCGCGCGCAAGCATTTACCTGAACCTCGCCGCCCGCGCCTGCGCATTTCTCAATGGCCGCGGCTACGTCACCCCGCAGGATGTCAAAACCATAGCCATGGACGTGCTCAGGCACCGCATCATCACCACTTTCGAGGCCGAAGCAGACGAAATCACCAGCGAACACATCGTCCAGCACATCCTGGACAATGTGCAGGTCCCATGATCCCAAAGGAGTGGCTAAGAAAAATCCGGCACATTGAGATGCGGACGCTCCGGCTGGTGGAGAATCTCATGGCCGGGCATTATCACTCTGTATTCAAGGGCCGCGGGATGGACTTTGACGAGGTGCGCCCTTACGAGCCGGGGGATGATGTCAAACGAATAGATTGGAATGTCACCGCACGCACCGGTGTCGTGCACATAAAAAAATACATCGAGGAGCGTGAGCTGACTGTTCTTCTGGTGGTTGACTTGAGCGCCTCCGGCGGCACCGGCTCAGTTGACCAAAGCAAGCGCGAGCGGGCCGCGGAAGTGGCGGCGCTGCTGGCTTTCAGCGCGATCTTCAACAATGACAAGGTTGGGCTCCTGTTATTCACCGATAAAACGGAACGCTACATGCGCCCGCAGAAAGGCCGGCAGCACGTCCTGAGCATGATCAGCCTGATACTCACTCATCAGCCCCGCAGCCGCGGCACCAACCTCAAGGCGGCCCTCCATCACGCCTATCATGCGCACTCGCGCCGCGCCGTTATTTTCCTGTTGTCCGATTTTCTGGACACCGATTACCAGCGGGCGCTTAAAATCGTCGGCCGCAAGCACGACCTCATCGCCGTGCCAATTTACGATCCAAGCGAGCGCGAGCTGCCCGATGTCGGCTGGATCATCTTTGAAGATGCCGAGACAGGCGAGCTGGTTGAGTTGAACACAGGCGACGAAGCCGTCCGCAGTGCATTCGCACAAAAGGCCGAAAACCGTCTTCAAGAAATGCGCCAGACAATCCGCCAGGCCGGCGTGGATTCGATCGAAGTAAGCACCACCGGGGCATACCTGCTGGCTTTCACAAAGTTTTTCAAGACACGTTATCACCGCCTGCACCCGTGACACCAGCGCCCACCAATATCATTGACGATTTGCGTCTGCTCCATGAGCCGCATCCGCTCCCGCTCTGGGTGTGGTTCTTGATTGCGTTGGTCATTCTGATTGCAATCCGGTTCTTCCAGGCATGGATGGCGTGGAAAGCCCGCCGTGCCGCAGACTTTTATGCCCGGGCCGAGGAGGCCTATGAAGACGCCCTGGAGGAACTTGAAAAAATCCATCAGCGCATGGGCGCCGAACCGTGCCGGCTTTACGCCATTGAAGTTTCAACCGTCGTGCGCCGCTATATCGAGCGGCGATTCAACATCCACGCACCAACCCGCACCACGGAGGAATTCCTCCAGGAAGCGCGCACCTCGCCGTTGCTGAGCGAAAAATACCAAAACCAACTCGGACACTTCCTCAAGTGCTGTGATTTTCTGAAGTTCGCCAAAGGCGTGGCCGACCGGGACGAGCTTGAGATGCTGCATCAAGCGGCGGTCATATTTGTTGCCGAAACCCGACTGCCACCCAAACCAAAGCCCGGCCAACCGGATGCCAGCGCACCGGCTCAAAAACCGACGAACTACACTGCCACAGCCAAACCCGCGGAAAAGTCCGACAACCCGGCGGCAACCGACACGGACAAAGAGGCGGCATCCCGGCCAAATCCAGCCGCCCAGCCAAAACAGGAGGCTGCGCCATGAATGCCCTCTGGACATGGCTGGAGACGTTCCGGTTTGAATCGTGGTGGCTTCTGCCATCCCTGCTTTTGATTCCCATCTGGGCATGGCTTCGGGGCCGCTATGCGCCCGTTGCAGCAGTCGAATTTTCGTCCAGCGAACTTTTGCGCGCCCATGGACGCCCGCCACGCTTTCAACATCGTCAGTTGCTTCTGGCACTTCGTTACATGGCGCTTGCCCTGCTGTGCATCGGGCTTGCGCGGCCGCAGGTTGAAAAGGGGCTGACTGATGTCGAGTCAAAGGGCATCAACATCATGCTGGTGCTTGATTTTTCAAGCACCATGAAAAAGAAAGATTTTACCATGAAAGGCAGGCGCGTCACACGCGCCGAGGCCTTGATTGATGTAATCACCGAATTTATGCGCGCCCGTCCAAAGGACAGAATCGGCCTGGTGCGTTATGACGCCGATGCCTTTTTGATGAGTCCGCTTACCCTCGACCATGATTACTTGATCACACGGCTTAAGGAGGAAAAAAACGGGCGCGGCACCGCACCCGGTTCCGGGCTTTTGATTGCCGCCGAGCATCTGTTGCCGGCCACAAACCAGACCAAGGTTATCATACTCGTCAGCGACGCCGAACAAGTCAACCAGGGACCAAAAATCAAGGACGTTGGCCGTGTGCTGGCCCCGTTGGGAATCCGCGTGCACCTTGTCCAAATTATTGACTTCAAGGAAATGGCTGGTTGGAGCCTCAAAGACAACGAAATGGCCCTGGCGCCAAAACTTACCGGCGGCCAGTTGTTTCAGGTGGCCGACTACGTCGGCCTGCGCAGCGTGTATCAACAGATTGACAGGCTCGAAAAGGCGTCATTCAAGGAAGGCAAGCAGCGTGTTTACCGCGAACTCATGCCGTGGTGCGCGGGCGCCGCGCTGGCGCTGCTGCTTTTGGAATTTATTTTGAGCCACACGGTTTGGAGGAGGTTGCCGTGAAATTCGCAAGTTGGCATTGGCTGCTGTTGCTCATTCTGTTGCTGCCAGCCTGCGTATTGTTTTTGCGCTGGGGCATGCGCCGCCGCCGCGAAATGCTCGACCGCATAATTTCACCGCGCCTGCATGATTCGCTGCTCCGTTCCGTTGATTACGCCAGACGCCGTTTCAAATATTTCCTGTTTTTGGCCGGTCTGGCTCTGGTCATGATTGCCCTTGCACGCCCGATGCTCGGCCAGCGACAAGTCCGCGTTGAGCTGCCAGGCATTGATTATTTCATCGCCCTGGATGTCTCCCGCAGCATGCTGGCCGAAGATGCCGGAACCACAAACCGCCTCACCGCCGCCAAAAGGGCGCTTTCGCGCCTCCTTGCCAGACCGTCGGGCGACCGCGTCGGCCTTGTGGTTTTCGCAGGCGACGCCTTTCTGGTCTCACCCATTACACAAGACCACGGCTCCATTGATCGGACCATCATGGCCATGAGCACCATCTCGGTCTCAAAACCCGGAACTGACATAGCCGCCGCAATCAAACTTGCCGCGAAATCCTTTGAGGCAAAACAAGAGGGCGGCAAGGCAATCCTGATCGTTTCCGATGGCGAGGAACTCCAGGGCGACGCCATCGTTGCCGCACGCGAAGCTGCCTCTCAAAAAATTGCCATCTTCACCGTGGGAGTGGGCAGTCCTGCTGGCGCGCGCCTGCCCGACCGCTCAAGCGGCCAGTTGCAGTGGGCCAAAAACGAGTTTGGCACCGACGTTGTATCGCGCCTCAATGAGCGCGTGTTGCAACAAATCGCAACTGCCGGCCGCGGCAGATATGCGCATATCGGGCCGGAAGGCGAGGGTGTCATCGAAGTGTACGAACGCGGCATGAAACTCCTGCCCAAAGGCACACACATCCGCCAGTCACAAGACCAGCTTGAATTTTTCCAACTGCCCCTTGCATTGGGGCTGATTTGTTTGTTTTGGGAAATGCTTGTCAATGAACGAAAACGACGGTAAACTTTATACCAAAATGACGGCTTGCGCTTTGCTATCACTTCGCCTGGCGGCTTCGGTCGCCTTAATTTTACTCTTGAGCGGCATCTTTCAAGCGAATGCCGAAACCAGGGACTTGAAGGAAGCCCGCGCCCTGCTCGAGGCCAACCAGCCTGAGCGCGCCGTCGAAGTGCTTCGCCAGCTCAGCGCCCAAAAACCGAATGACCCGTGGTTGATTTATGATCAAGGCGTGGCTGCTTATGCCGCAAAACAATACGAGCAAGCCGATGCCATCTGGCAGGGGTTGGCCACGACAAATCTGCACCCAAAACTGCGTGACTCGGTTTGGACGCAAATTGGCAACGTCTCCTTCCGACGCGGCGAGCCTTTTGAACAGGATGCGCCCGAAAAAGCCGTTCCACTCTATGAGCAAAGCCGCGAAGCCTATCGCATTGTGCTGGTCTCACAACCGAAAAACAAAATGGTGCTGCACAATTTGAAAGTCGTTGAGACACGCCTTGCAAAATTGCATGCACGCCTTGCGCAACGGCTGAAGGAGGAGGCCCGCAATAAACCGCTCGAACAGGAAATTCAAAAGCTGCAGGCCGCCCTTGATCACCAGCGCACCGCCCAAAACCTCGAACCTGAAAACCAGGATTACAAAAACGAGACGCGCAAAACCGAGCAGGAACTCTCTGAAAAATTCAACCGCAAAGCCGCACAGGAGGAAAAACGGGCGGACCGCACCCTGGAAAAATCCAACCCAAGCAAATGGGAACGCGAACACGCCGAGGAGGAACTTCGCAAAGCCCTGTCGGATTTTCAGGAGGCAAAGGCCCTTGACCCGGAGAACAAGGCGGCACAGGAAGGCGAGCAGCGTGTGACAGAAAAACTGGCCAAACTCATGACAAAGGAAGGGCAGCAATTACAGCAGGAAGCGCAACAGACAGCCAGCCGCGACAAGGAGGAGGCCATTGACAAGTACGAGCAGGCTCTTGAGAAGTATCAGCAGGCGCTCAACCTCGCTCCAAATCAGCAGGAGGCAAAGAAGGGCGAGCAGGAAGTCAAGGAAGCCCTCGAACAACTCAATATGCAGCGCGGCGATGAACAAGCGCAGAAAGGCGAGCAACATGAGCAAAACAACCCCGCCCAAGCCGCCCAGGAAATGATGGACGCCCTCAACCATTATCAGGAAGCCACGCGCATCAATCCTGAAAACACCGAGGCGTCGCCCAAAATCGCCGCCCTGGAGAAAAAACTCCCGCAATTGCTAAATGCCATCGGACAAAAAGAACAACAGCGTGCACGTGAGCAGGAATCGCAAAATGTGGAACGCGCAATCGCCCACCTCGAAAAAGCCGCGACTGCTTATCAACAGTCCCAGGAAATTCAACCGGAAAACAACCAGGACGCACAAAAAGGCCAGCAGGAAGTCCGCCAGGATTTGCAACGCCTTCGCAGCCAGCTCGCCCGCAAAGCCCAGCAGCAGACCCAGCAACAACAGGAGCAAATGTCCGAGGAAGACCAGAAGGAAAACATTGAGAGCTTTCACTCCATGCTTGCCAAATTCAAAAAAGACGACAAACAGCGCGAGTACGAACAATCCCGGCGCGCCCCCACACGCGAATACACGCCGGACAACAACCGGATTTACAAAAACTGGTAGGCCACGCCCATCCCCTGCTTCATCGGGCTATTTCATAGGCGAAGCCTTTGAGGTACTCTGTCTCCGGTATCACGGGCAAAACCGGATGGTCCGGTGATTGTGAAAACACAGCCACCCGCCGCAAAATTCGGCGCACATCCGCCGCCGCCTCCATGATTATCTGCTCGAAAAGCCCGCCATCCACATGATGCGAGCAGCAAAAAGTTGCCAGCACACCGCCGGGTTTGAGAAGTTTCAGCGCCCGCAAATGAATCTCCTTGTAGCCACGCAGCGCATCCGGCACAGCGGCGCGGTTGCGGGTAAAAGAAGGCGGGTCAAGAATGATGAGGTCAAACTTGGGCACCAGCTTCTCATTGGGAGGCGTGACGGTCTGCGCCTTGAGCCAGTCAAACACATTTGCAGCCTCGAATGAACAGCTCCCCTCCAGGCGGTTTGCAGCAGCGTTCCTTCCGGCTGCCGCCACTGCCTCGGCGCTTTGATCAATCCCATGCACATGAGCTGCTCCCGCCCGCGCTGCGTGCAGCGCAAACCCGCCCATGAAACAAAACGCATCCAGCACCTGCCCGCCCTTCGCCCAGCGGCTCACCAATTCGTAATTCGCCTGCTGGTCGAGGTATAGCCCGGTTTTCTGTCCCGCACCCAGGTTCGTAACAAAACTCAACCCGTTGAGCTTCACCTCAACCTCAGCCGGCATCTCCCCGGCCAACTGCCCGCCGGCCTCCGCCAACCCCTCAAATTTTCTGGCGGCCGTGTCGCTGCGCTCGATGATGCCGCGAGGGCTGAAAATCCGTTGCAGAACCGCCACAATCTGATTCTTGCGCTGCTCCATGCCTATCGAGGAAATCTGCACCACCAAATAATCCTCGTACTTGTCAACTATGAGACCGCTTAAAAAATCGCTCTCGGCATTCACCACACGGAACGAACTCGCCTGTGGCATCAGACGCTTGCGAACCTCGAACGCGGCGCGGATTTTCCGCTCGAACCATGCCTCGTTGATTTCAACCCGTTCAGGCTCGAGCATCCGCACCCGGATTTTTGACTTTGAATTGTAAAACCCAATCCCCAGCGGGCGCCGCCTGTGGTCCTTGACCTGGACAACAGCGCCATCCGCAGCCAGCCCCGTCAGCCGCTGAATTGAGCCTTCGTAAATCCACGGGTGACCGGCGCGCACGCGCTCAGCCTCACCCGGCCTCAAATAAACAGTCGAATATTCCGGCATGTTTTGTAAACAGTTACGGCGCTTTCCATCGCCTCAACCCATGAGGCCAAAACTTGCTCCCAAATGAAAGGTTAAAGTTTGGCATTTCCATCGGTTACCATCATCGCAGTAAAATCCGGCGTTATCAAGCTCACTGAATTCTGCGAATGCGTTAAATTTCCGCTTTATTACTGGCAGAGAAAGCGCCTCCCATCTAAAATCCACTTACAAATACAGTGCAAAGCATGGAAAAGCTGAATCAAATAATTGCCAAATTCCCCGGTCTCCTTGTTGCCGGGAATCATACGAAGAGAACTTCTCTGTTCACATTCATTCTCTCCCTGTCACTTAACGCCGTGCCTGCCGTTGGAGCCGTAAATAACGTCCCTGCGCTGCTAGCCGCAGTTCGCGATGGAGCTGAAGGCAGCACCATTGAAGTCGCACCGGGCACATACGCAATTGAAGCACCGCTTGAATTGAAAGCCGGAATGACACTCAAGGGGGCCGGCATGGACAAGACCATCATCACGCACACCGCTGCATGGAAACCATCCACACGAACGCTGCCCGACCCGGAAATGACCACAAAGGGCATGGACACACAGGCTTATCTCATCCGCATGAAGGAAAAGGCGGCCAACATAACCATTTCGGATTTGACGCTCCTGGAGCCGCAATTGCACGGCGCCATCTACGGCTGGGAAAACAACAATGTCCATCTGCACCATCTGCGCATCCAGGACACGCTCTGGACCGGCATCCGCACGTTTTTGCTGAAAAACGCAAAAATCCACGACTGCGAATTCATTGACGCCGGCGGACGTTGGGAACGAGGCGAACCGGGGTTGAAAGGCGGCATCACCGGCGGCGCCATTTTTTCGATCTGGATGGCCGACACCGAGATTGCGCACAACCGCTTTGTCAGGACACAAATGGGCAAGGCCGATGAATTTTATGGCATCAAAGGGCGGCAAGGGAAACGGTGCCGGATTCACCACAACACCATCGAAGCAAATTTCTCAATCGAGTTTCCGTTCGAGAATGATGAAGACGTGGAAATTGACCACAACGTCTGCCTTGGCACCGTATCAATCCCAAAATACGCCGGAGGGCCGGTGCCCAAGAGCGGGCGCACGTTCTACATCCACCACAATTTGTTCCGTGACAGCTACTCCATCGAGTTTGTCCGCAACGGAGTGGAAATCAGCCATAACCTGTTCGACTTCGATGTCCGAAAGGATCATGGCAACCTTATTTCGGCGTTTGGCAAGGCCGCGGCCAATGGCCCCGCAAATTTCCACAACAACTTGGTAAGCAATCCCGGCCGCGGCGTCATCTGGATCAACGAGCCTTACAACAACCTGGAAATTCGGAACAACCACATCATTGCACGCACTACCGTAACGCCACGCACCGACGGGCTTTTCGGATTCAATCCCGGTTGCGACTTCAAGACCATCCGGATTGTGGATAATATCATCGAATGTCAGGGACAGCCCCGGCCTCTGCTGCGTTGCAAGGAAAGCTATGGCTCGGTGATTCAAAACAACCGGCTCGTCAACCTGTCCGATACAGACCGCTACCAAAACCCGGCTGCAGGACGAACCGCCGGCCTGGAATCCCCGCTTAAGTTCGAGTGCGGCGTTCACGGGGAATTTACCGTCAACAACTGGCAAATCCAGCCGCCGCCACGGCGGACAATCCAATGAACAGCCTCATTGGCATGCGCACTGACAGCCACGAATCTGCTTGAGGATTGCGCGCAAACCGCCTAAAGGCAGGGAGGCAAACGCTATGACCAAAACGCAACTGGTTACACTGACAAGGCAACACGGCACTCCACTGGTAATTGTGGACCACGACATTATCCGCCGCAATTACGCACAGTTCAAAAAACATCTTCCGCGGGTCCAGGCTTACTATGCCGTAAAAGCCAACCCCGCCCGCGAAATCATCCGCACCCTTTATCTGGCCGGCGCAAGTTTTGACGTGGCGTCCCTGCCGGAGTTTGAGATGGTTTATGAGAACATCAAACATCTGCCGGCCAAAGCGCAGCAGGATTTCATCTGGGACAAAATCATTTATGCAAATCCAATCAAGCCGCGTGAGACTCTTGAGGCGCTGGACCGTTACAAACCGCTGGTTACTTATGACAACCCGCTGGAATTGAAGAAAATCAAACAATATGCCCCGCATGCCGGACTTGTGCTGCGCCTGCGAGTTTCCAACACTGGCTCGCAATGCGAGCTGTCATCGAAATTCGGATGCGATCCGGGGGAGGCGGTGGATTTGATTCAAGCCGCATTTGATGCCGGTTTGGTTGTCGAAGGCCTTAGTTTTCACGTTGGCAGCCAGTGCACAAATTTCCAAAACTTCGTGCAGGCAATCAATGTGTCTGCCGAGGTGCTCAAAGAGGCGCGCACCCGCGGGCACGAAATCAAGATTCTGGACATAGGCGGCGGGTTCCCCGCCCCTTATGACCGGCATGTGCGGCCATTCCGCGAACTGGCTCGGCTGATTAACGCCGAAATTGACCGGTTGTTCCCGCCCGACATTCAGATTCTGGCAGAGCCTGGCCGGTTTTTTGTGGCCACGGCGGCGGTGGCAGTGGCGCGCGTCATCGGCAAGGCACTCCGCGATGGAAAACGCTGCTACTACATTGATGACAGCGTGTACCACACTTATTCAGGCATCATTTTTGATCATTGCCCGTACCACTTGAAAGCTCTCAAAAAAGGCAACGCGGAGGTATGCGCCGTTTTTGGCCAGACCTGCGACGGGCTGGATGTCATTTCACAGTCGGAGTTGCTGCCGGAGCTTGAGCTTGATGATTTGGTTTATTCGGAAAACATAGGCGCTTATTCAAACGCATCTTCGACTTATTTCAACGGCTTCCCGCCGGCAAAAGTGGTGCACGTAAATTTCTCGGAACAATAAGCAAACCACGCCTGGATATTTCAGCGCTCCGAGCCGGAAAATGACCGGCCTCAAGGTTTTGGCGCCGGCGAAAACCATTCAGGGCCAATCCGCCGGCCAAGCAGGAAAAACTTGCGCTCCGGATACCATAAGACGGCCTGGCCCTTCCGCACTGTAAAGCTTGCGTAGAGCGCCAAATCCAGGCGCCCGTTGGTCCCGGGCTTTCCGAGGCTAACCCCGTCATGGTCCATGAAAAATTTCGGTTCATCAAACCAGACAGGCTGATCGGCGCCCGGCTGGAAACGCCCGGTAACCAGATACACAGGACGGCGATGGAAAACGGTGTCGGTTGGTTTATACCCCATGTAGTTGCCGTCATGGTTGTGAATGAAAAGGACATAGCGCCCGCTGCCGGCTTCATTACCGCCAACATCGTAAATTGGACATGGCGACAGCGGATGCAACAGCGGCTCGCCCCCGTCCCGCCTCAACAACCGGCGCGGCGCCGTCCAGGTTTCGCCCAAGTCGCTGCTTACACTCCAAAACGGGCTGCCCGCCGCGGTCCGCATCACGCAGAACAAGCGTCCATCCGGGAGTTTGACTATCGAAGGCTCCTGACATGCGCTGACATCAGGATAACCAGGAAACGGAACTGCCAGCGCCTTTTCATTCGACATGAACCAGCTAATCTTCAAATCTTTGGCTTCGGGATTTTCATCCACATTTTCGAAGCGCATGAATTCAACCCGCGAATCGGCGGATATCCAGTAGCGGGTTGGATTTTTCTTCACTGCAAAGCTCGTCCAGCGGGTAAAGCCGGCAAAGTATTTTCCGTCTTTGGCAAGTCGCAACGGTTTTTGCCAGCAGATCATGTTTGGGGGCATGGTGGGGTCCGGGTTGTCATGGATGCTTCTCGCAATGGGTATGTTTTGTGGAGCAGACCATGTCCGTCCGGCGTCATCGCTCCAGATGCCGTGCAGCCAGCCGGTGTGATGCGGGAAATTATCCACGCGCCCGATGTGCTGGCTGTAAAGGACATATATCCGCCCGGACTTGCTGACAAGCGGATAAGCCCAGCTTGCCATGTGCCCCTGGCCGGGTTGTTTGGGGCCGGCAATGATGCGTGGTTTGGACCATGTGACGCCCTCGTCGGTGCTGCGCGAAAAGGCGATATGCTGATCCGGCTGCGCCTCGGCGGAGCTTTGCGTCCAGACAGCCATCAGCGAGCCGTCCGGCCCGTCGAACACCAGAAAATGTTCATTGCCAGTATCATTAACGCCGGTGTCAGTTACCTCCGGCACAAAAACTATGAAGTCAGGCTTCGTAATGTGGAGTTGCTTTGGGATGCGCGCCTTCAGGTCGGCGGGCGATGCGATAAAATTGGTGTTTTTCCCGGCAGACGTTGGCGTTGGCGAATTGGTTGCGGCGCAAAAAACATTTGCGGCCCACCATGGAGCCACGGCAAACAACATGATGATGTTTTTCATGTCTTGAAGCACTGGATTTGGAATTGTCACCGGCTTGTGGAAAAGCGCACCTGTTGGACATTCTGTCCGATGCGCAGTCGCGGAGAATTTTCACCCAGCGGCTGGCCATTGACAGTTACATTTTGGAAAAGCACCTGCTGCACATTATGTTCAGCATCCGCACCTTCAAGCTGCACAAAATATTCCCCCGGCGCCCCTTCCAGGCTGAATTTGCATGGGCCATCAATCACCAGCCTCAAGGTATGTTCATTTTCACGGGTAACCTGCACCCTGGCCTGAGCTGGACGAATCACCGCCTTGTCCAGTGTGCGTTTCGATTTGACCAGCGCCACAACGCGGCCATCCAAATCAAAATTTGCAAACGAATAAGACCCGCCGTAATCCCATTGCTTGCCCGCAAATGGAGGGTCAAGAGTCCGCGCCGTGTACACAGCCACCGCGCGACCTTCAACTTCAAGTTCATAATCCACTGACGGCGCTTCGCCCGCAGGCGCCGGATAAGTAATCAACTGGGCGGCGGATGCGGAAATGAGAACGCCGCCAAAGCTGACTGCAATCAGTACAATTGCCGGTAACTTCATAACATGCCTTTGCTTCATTTTTTCAATTGCGAGTCCAGTGGCTGGGACGGACCTGATGGCGGCTCGGTTCGGAGACCTTTAATCGGTTTGCCATCCACGCCAACAATTCGCGCGCAGGCAGACCAGCCGCCTCCGCCCTGGCTGATTTTCAGGATCAATTCGTTGGCGCCTTGTTTAAGTTTGATCGGAGCGGTGTCCTGGTCGGCCACCATGCCGCGGTCCACGTTATGGCTGTGAACCACTTCTCCATTCAGCCACGCCTTTATTCCATCATCGCTGCCCATCAACAAGACGGCTTCGCAAGTCTGCGGCGCCAAAATGCGCGTCCGCAAATATGCCACGCAATTATCCTGTCCGGGAAAAATCGCTCCCAGATTGACATGCTCTCCACGCGGCACCGGACGCCATTCGACTTTTTCACCGGGTTTTTCAGGGCCGAAAGCGATATTGAAAATCGCCTCCGCACCGGCGACACCTTCCTGTCTGTAAGGCCCGCAGACCTGCCAATCCCGAATGAATGATTCGGCGCTGGATGGCTTGATTCGCAACGCCAGGGCGCGTTTTGCCACGTCGCCGTCCTTGACAATTTTCAACACTTCTGCGGCAGCGGCATCGGCAAGTTGTGGATTGGCCGGAGCCAGCTTTTCGGCAATGCCAACCGCCGCAAGCGCCGCTTCAGCGGACAAAGCGGAGTCGTTCAGATGTTTCAACACAAAGGCCAGCGCCCCGGCTGTTGGCGTGCGGCTCAATTGTCCAAGCGCCTGTTTCTTCTCTTCAGGCCGTTGCGCGACTGCCATCGCCTCCTGCAAGCATGCCAATCGTCTGGAGGCATCCTGTTCATGTGCCGCCACTTCAATCGCGCCGCGCAATGCCAGCGTCTGAAAGGCGCGGTCAGGGCCGCTCCGCGCCAGCTCAAGCAAGTGCGCAAACGGCGCCGTGTTCGGCCACTGCCCAAGCACTCGCACTGATTCCCTTGCCAGCTCCAGATTTTTATCGCGCGATGCTGCCTGCGCGGCGGCAAGAGTCTCATCCGTGGCAAGCTCTGCCAGAAGCGGCAACAGCGGGATGCGCTCAACAGGCGGCAGGCGGTTTAACGCCTCAATGACATTGTGCGCAGCCTTGTTTTTATCCGGGCTGGCCTGGCAGACGGCATAGACGGCCTTCAGCACCGGATCACGTTCCTTCCCGGACTTTGCCTTGATTGCCAGCTCCAGCAACGGGACAACCGTTTCCGGCAACGCAAGGCGCGTCAGGGATGCCAGAGCCGCAAGCCGCACCGGCTCGGATTCAGAGGCGGCATTTTCCAGAAGCAGTCCGGCAGACTGTCTCTCTCCTCTTTCCCCCAAAACACGCAGCAACTCCGCTTTTTCCAGCGGCTCTGCCATTTTCAAATGCACCTGTATCGCGCCGGTTACGTCCGCCCCGCGCAACCGCACGAGGCTTTCCCTTGCGGCATCGCGCCCGGCTGTATCAGAGGAGGCGGCGGCCCTGGCCAAAATGGGAACAGCGGAAGCGCCACCAAGTTCTCCCAATGCCCGCAGAGCCGCCACTCGCACAGCCGGATGCCTGCCGGACAACGCAGCCTGAACTGTGGGCATGGCCTCGGCGCCGATTTTGACATACGCATCCAGCACGGCCAATTGCGCCTCGGCAGGCAGCGAGTCCCAACGGCCTGCGCAGGCCTTGACAAGCTGTGCATCCCCGGATTCATGTAGCAATTTGAGAGCCGCAGATTGAATCGGCCGATCCGAACCTGTCAGGGCCTTTATCACCATGTCCCCGCGGCTCGCCGGCTCAGCCAGACACATCCCGCGCCAGGCTGCCGCGCGTATATGGGGCGGAAGAGCCGCATCCTGCAAGCCGGCATAAACTTTGGCCGCAGCAGGCTTGTCGTTCGATAAGAGCCGATCGGCGCATTGTAAAAGCCCATCGAGCACCGATGGCAGAACTGCTGCCGGCGCTTTTGAACGCGCCGCTGTCAAGGCGGCAATGGCTTCCGGCCCGCCTATCCGCCCCAGGGCGGTCGCCGCCGCTGCGGCGATGCCGGAATCTGCATCCGACAACAATGGGGCCAACAATGGCACGGCGGCAGCCTCGCCGCGCCATCCAAGCGAATCAATCACACCTGCTTTTAAGGGGCCGCTGGTTTTTGCAAGGGCATCCCGCAAGGCCGCGCCTGCCTCCGGGAATGGCATCCCTTCAAGGGCGTGGCGCGCTGCTTGTGAGAGGCGTTCATCAGTCAACATCGCGGCAAGAACCGGCACGGCTTTCGGGGAGCCTGCAAGCCTCAATCGCTGGCATGCGGACCATTTCTGAGGCACAGGCGCATTTGACTGGAGGACGGCCAGCAAATCCTGCTCCTCGGCCGCGGGCAATCCGAAAATGCCCACGGCAACAATGCACGCGGACAAAATCAGGCAGGCGTTTTTTCTCATGGTAAAAATTGTCGAGATCATAATGGTAATTGTTTATGTGTTGTGGCCTCAAATCCGCCATGGCGGGCGCATGGCATAGGAAAGCAGGCGATTGGCCTCGTTGTCCCCGACAAATTCCTCCCTGAGCGGGTCCCATTTGACGGAACGCCGGAGCGCAAGCGCAATTCCACCAATCAGTATTGCATTCATGGTGTAAACAGCGGTCACCGGCTCGCAGATGGTCGGCCGGCGCGTCCGGACGCACTCCAGAAAATTGCCGGAGTGACTGTCTGCGTGATAGACCCTTGCGTCATCAGGACGCAGCGGAGTTTTCAAGATTGATGGCGGATATGACACAATGTTTGTCCGGTCAACCGCAAGGCGGCCTTCGGCGCCGACAAAACACGCGCCTCCCTCGCCGCCTACAGGTTCACCCGGATAGTTTCGGGAATGCACCACAACGCCGTTTGAATAGCGATAGCGCACATGCCCCTCGCCAGTGCCGGCCTCAAAATGCACTTCGATTGGAGCGGCTGTGTCCGGGTTGATTGTCCACTGTATGATGTCATAGTGATGCGGACTCCAGTTCACATCGCCGACAAACAAACCGGAAAGAGTATGGCCGGCATCGCCGCCGTATGGCCGCCATGGAAGCGGCCCCAGCCACATATCCCAATCAAAACCGTCCGGCACAGGCGCCGAACGGTCCGATGTCCATTCGCTTGGAAACAACGCGCCGGGCTGGCGGTAGGCATATACTTCCTTGAGCTGCCCCAGCCGTCCATTCCTCACAAGCTCGCATGCCTGCCGAAACTTTCCGTTGTACTCGGAGCGTTGCTGTGTGCCCGCCTGATAAATGCGGCCATATTGTTGCGCAACTTCTTTCAGGCGATGGCCCTCGCGCACCGTGATGGCAATCGGCTTTTCACAATAAACATCCTTGCCCGCGCGCATTGCCATTATGGCCATGGGCGCCGCCCAGTGATACGGAACGGCAATCAACACCGCGTCAATGTCAGGCCGGGCCAGCACTTTGCGGAAATCATTGTACGCCTCAACACCCCGATAGCCAGCCTGCCCGAGTTTTTGCGCATAGATTTCGTTGCACCGCTGCTGTGCGCGCAGGCGGCGCTCCCGCCGCACATCGCAAACCGCAAGCACCTGCACATCCGGCCGCGCAATGTATCCGCCCGGCACGTATGTCCACGCCCCGCCAAGCAGATGCCCCGCACCCTGTCCGCCAAGGCCAATGAAGCCCATGTTTATTCGCTCGCTGGGCGCAGTGCTTCCATCCCGGCCCAACGCGGATGCTGGAATCATTGTCGGGGCTGCAATGGCCGCAGCGGCAACGGCTGTCTTTTTGAGAAATGCGCGCCTGCTTGAATTGAAACTTGTTAATTTTTTTTGCATGGCCTTCGTGACGCACAAGGTGCAATTTCCCGGCCTTCAAGTCAAACCTCTTCAGCGGAATCCGGCTCATGGTGGCGCTTGCAATGACGCGGCTGGATTGGCGGCCATTATTGCGTTATGGTTGCGGCCGGATGCCTCAACACGAGCCGGATATTCTGGAAAAGCCGCTATTGGCCGGGCGGCAGCGGAGCCTGCTCCTGCTTTCAGGCGGAGCATTGGGCATTTCGTGTGCAATCACGCAATTCACACTGATGCGCGAAATGCTCTGCGTGTTTGCCGGCAACGAAATGGTGCTGGGCATAATTTTGGGCAACTGGCTGTTTTGCATGGGGCTGGGCGCAAAAGCCGGCAACCGCCTTGCGCGCCAGGCCGGCGTTGTGGACTTGTACATTGTCGCGCAGGTTGCGGTGGCGGTTTTGCCATGGTTCCTTGTTGTTGCAGCGCGCACCCTCAGGAATTTTCTGTTCCTGCATGGCGCAATGGTTGGCGCGACCGAAACAGCGCTGGCTTCGGCTGCGCTTCTGGCGCCGTATTGTCTGACGGCCGGGGCATCGCTGGCCATTGGAAGCCAACTGGCCGGGGCATCGCGCATTTACATTGCCGACAGTCTTGGCAGTGTTTTGGGCGGCATGCTCTTCAGCCTGCTGCTTGTTCGATGGCTTGACCACTTTCTCATACTGCTGGCCGCCGGCCTGTTGGTGTTGGTTGTTGCAGGCGCAATCGCATGGCAGCTCCGGAAAAGTTTTGTTCTTGGCGTTGTTGCCCTTTTTGCCGTGGCATTATCGGCAGCGGCAATCCGACTTGATTTGGATAAAATTTCGACTGCATGGCAATACCCCGGCCAAACCGTCCGTTTTGCAGGCAATTCGCCCTATGGCAGGCTGGTCATAACCGAGGCCGCAGGTGAGCATGTTTTCTGGGAAAATGGTGTTGTGCTCGCCTCCACATACGACATTGCGCACGCCGAGGAGGCCGCTCATCTGGCGCTCATGCAGCGGCCAAAAGCGCGCCGTGTGCTTTTGATCTCAGGTGGCATAGCAGGTTGCGCGCGCGAAATACTCAAACACAATGTTGAAAAAGTGGTGTACGTTGAGCTGGACCCGCTGCTTCTGGAAACCGGCAGGCGGTTTCTACCGGCTAACTTTAATGATCCACGCCTGAAAGTCGCCGCCACTGACGGACGGCTGTACGTCAAGCGCGCACGCGAAAAATTCGACATCATAATCATTGACCTTCCGGAGCCTGTCACCGCCCAGCTCAATCGTTTTTTTACCGCGGAATTTTTTGCCGAGGCACGCCGCGCATTGCAGCCGGATGGCATCATTTCCTTCGGAGCAGGGCGTTACGAAAATTATGTCAGCCCGCGCCTTGCGCAGATGCTCTCCACCACATTGCGAACAGCGCATGAAGTCTTTAAGAACATTTTGATTCTGCCGGCTGGCCGGGTCTTTTTCCTGGCATCCGACGGCCCGATGGAAAGCGATGTCGTGCGCTTGGTCAGCGAACATCCCCCTCCGGCCCGTTATTTGACGCCATCTTACGTGCGCGCCATGTTCAGTGCCGACAGGATGGCGGATATACAACGGGCGGCGAGCCAGCCGGCCCGGCTCAACCGCGACATGAACCCTTCGCTTTACTACCACCACCTGCAGCATTGGCTCAGTCAATTCGAGCGCCCGCACCTGTCGTGGATGGTTGTTCTGGGCGCAGGCTTTCTGGTGTACGTCATGCGATTGGGGCGTGTGTCGCTGGCTATCTTTGCGTCTGGTTTCACTGCCTCGGCCCTTGAGTTAATGATATTGCTTGCCTTCCAGGCTCTGTGCGGCTCGCTCTACCAACAATTGGGGCTTGTTGTTGCAGTGTTCATGGCAGGCCTTGCCGCAGGCGCATGGGCGGCGGCTTCATGGAATGTAAATCCCGAACAAAACAATATCCCGGGCACATTCCCCATCCAATCACCTGAGCGAAAGCTCGCGGTGCTTGCCGCCGCGTTGGCCGCCGTATCATTGATGCTGATTCCCGGTTTGTCCGGAATTTCCAGACTTGCCGGCTCAGGCCCGTCCTTGTGGCTGGTGCAACTTGTAATTCTGGCCATGACCTTTGTTGTCGCAGGAGTTGTGGGCGCAGAGTTTCCAATGGCCGTACGCGCCACAGGCGGTGAAGGCGCCGCTGCATCTGCAAAAATCTACAGCGCGGATTTTCTGGGCGCCAGTCTCGGAGGCTGGCTGGCAGCCACGTGGCTCGCGCCAACTCTGGGGTTGGCAAACGTGTGCCTTCTAACTGGCGGAATCAATTTGGCGTGTGCCGCACTGCTCTGGATTATTCGGCGTTGAGCAGCCAATTTACCGAATTGCGCCAAAGGCATCAAAACACCATAATGCACAGCGGATGAGCCAATCGTTGCAAACGCTTTGTCCGAATTGCCAGAAAACGGTGATTTACTCCGCCGCAAATCCGTATTGCCCATTATGCGGCCATCTGCTGTCGCCGGCGACTGACCAATCTCTGTCAACGGCTTCTGATGAACAGATTCTCCGGTTGCTGAGGCAAACCGCCGAGCAGCCGGATGAAACTGAAAAAATCCGCAAGCGCTGGATTCGACTGGCGATAGTGGCGGTGATTCTGGTGGCTTTGGTTTTGGCAATAGTTCCCTTGGCACGAATTCTCTACAGCAAAGTCAAGGAGCAACATAAAAATCCACGTTAAATAACTCCAGGCATCCGGATTCACATTTTCTTAAGACACCTGATCAAGCCGCGGAATTTGTCCCTTGTGCCTATGAATTACATGCGTTAGATTGCCAACGTATGAAACCGGTAAAGCATTGGCTCAAAAAGGGCTGCATTCTGGCAGCCATGGCGCTGGCCATCTGCTCAAACGCGGCTGATCGTCCAAACATAATTTTCATTCTGGCAGACGACTACGGCCTGGACGGTGTAGGTTGTTACGGCTCCGACAGGTTCAAAACACCAAACATAGATGCACTTGCAGCCTCAGGATTACGGTTCGAGAATGCCTATTGCACCCCGCTTTGCGGCCCAACACGCTGCCTGTTTATCACCGGCCGCTACGGTTTCCGCACCGGCGGCACCTCGAACCAGTCCGCCAAAAATCCAAAAGCAAGCGAGGAAACTTCGATCGCCAAAGTACTCAAGTCCGCCGGCTACGTGACCGGTCACGTGGGAAAATGGCGGCAGATGAGCGGCCTGCCGGGCGACTGGGGTTTTGACGAATACATCACCGACCCAACCGCTGGCGGTTATTACTGGAATCGCACTTACATTCAAAACGGCAAAACCGTGGACGCCGGCAAAGAAATTTATTATCCGGATGTGTGCCATCAATTCGCGGTGGATTTCATAAAACGACATCGCGACCAGCCATTTTTCCTCTACTACGCCTCGCACCTTGTGCACGGCCCGATCGTAAGGACGCCGGATTCAAAGCCGGGCCGCGCGGCTGGGAATCTTTACGCCGACAACGTGGCGTATCTTGACAAACAAGTCGGCGACTTGGTGGCGCAGGTTGACAGCCTTGGGTTGCGCGAAAAAACATTGATCATTTTCTCAGCCGACAACGGAACGGCGGGCAAATCCGGAACTATTGGCGGGCGGCAGGTTCACGGCGCCAAAGGCTCAATGTGGGAAGGCGGGGCACATGTGCCTTTCATTGCGAATTGGAAAGGCGTCACACCGGCTGGCAAAACAACCAGGGACTTGCTTGATTTCAGCGATCTGTTTGCAACATTTGCAGAGCTGGCAGGCGCACAGCTCCCAACGGGTGTTGTGCTGGATGGACACAGTTTCGCACCCCAGTTGCGCGGCCAGCCCGGACAGCCCCGGGAATGGATTTTCGTTCAGCTCGGCGCAAAATGGTATGTGCGCGATCAATCATGGAAGCTGAATGAAAAAGGCGAGCTTTTTGACATGCGCGAAGCGCCATTCGAGGAAAAACTTGTCACCGACGCCACCGGCTCGGCCGCCGAAGCCCGGCAACGGCTGCAGGCGGTCTTGAATCAGCTCAACCCAGCTTCCGGCAAGAATGATTCAGCGCCTCCCAAGCGCAAAGCCGGCCTTGGAAAGGGCGTGCTTAAGAGACAACCGGCAAATTCGCCGCCAGCCGGGAACAATGCCGGTTCCAGGAAAAAGTTAAAAAAGGCAAACAGATAAAGCAGTGACCCGGCCTTCTGGCGGCTGCCAACCTCCGGAGGGCCGAGTAGATTATGACCAGGCAGCGCCAGCACAAGACGGCGGCGGGTTTCAAACCCGCACTGCAGCGCTGCGGCTTCACGCTCATTGAGTTGCTGGTGGTAATCGCCATTATTGCAATACTGGCTGCGCTTCTTTTGCCCGCATTGGGTCAAGCCAGGCAGCGCGGCCTGTCGGTAGCATGCATGAACAATCTCAAGCAATTGCAAATTTGCTGGCATGTTTATGCAAATGACAACGACGATTCACTGCCGCCAAACCTTTCTGTGTACAACGTGAACACCGGCCAGCCGGTTTCCAATGACCCGGATGTGCTCAAGTTGACATGGTGTCCCGGCAACGCGCGGGCCGACACCAACACCGCCAATATCGAGGCCGGCTATCTATTCCCATACAACAGCTCCACCGCCATTTATCGTTGCCCGGCGGACACTGCGCCTGTGATTACTCTGGATGGACAGACACTCAACATACCCCGCACCCGCTCTTACAACATGAGCCAGTCCATTACCGGCATTCCGTGGTTTCCGTATTTGCCCATCAACGTGCCTTCATTCCAAAAATTCTCCAGCATACGAAACCCCGACCCGTCAAATTTGTTCGTCTTCATTGAGGTGCACGAGGACGGCATCCTCGATTCGCTGTTTGGCATCCCGTGGCCCGGGTATTACGATGACGGCACGCGGTGGTGGGACTTGCCGGCCAACCGCCATTTCCAGGGCGCCAACCTCTCCTTTGCCGACGGTCATGTGGAGCATTGGCGGTGGAAACACCCCAAAATTTTCCGCTATCTCGGACAGAATGTGTTGCCGGAGGAAACAGCCGACTACCGCCGCGTGCAGGCGCACATCCGCCAGTCGGCGGATTAGCCGTCAGGCGCGCACCCAGGAAACATGTTTGGGCGTGATGTAGAGCTTCAACTTGGCGGCATCCGGCGGCTCCCAGCGCAAACAGGCAACTGCGCCCTTGGCCATCGGAATTGCCGAAGCCATCGGCAAGTCCAGCAGCCGCGCCACATGCTCGGCCATCGAAGGATTGTGCCCCACCAACAGCACGCGCCCATCAGTCTTGATGCGCCGCAGCCACGAGTCAAACTCCTGCGGTTCCACCGTATTGAGCAACATGTCGGTCAACTGCAATTTGACCGGCTTTTTCTTGTTGGAAAGTTCCAGCACAATTTCGGCCGTCTGTCGCGCCCGCACCAGCGGGCTGCTGAACGCCGCGGCAAACTCGATTCCGGCTGAAGCGAAAAAAGCCCCCATATCACGCGCCTGGCGGCGGCCGTCTTTTGACAGGGCGCGCAATGTGTCATTCTCGCCCGGCACCGCTTCGGCATGTCGCAAAAAGAAAAGTTTCATAGGCCAGTCCAAATATCGTTTAATCGCAATCCGCTGGCAAGCAGGCAGATTGGCAAGGTGAATAAAAGCTTTGAAAACCGGTTGCATTGCCATGCCATGGGTGTATTGTAAAGCTGTGGATTGGCAGGAGATTACAGCGTTTGCAATAGTGGCGCTGGCATTCGGCGGTCTGGTGTGGCGCATGCGCAGGAAGCACCCCCTGGGCGGCGCATCCAGAACATGCTGCGGCTGCGCCGCCGGCGGCTCGCGCCGAAACTCTCCAGTGCTGCTGCAAGGCCGCAAAGGGGAGCGGGCGCGAATCACCATCCAATCCTGACAGACGGCTTGATTGTGCGTGATTGTTGGAGTAAATTGACTCATTAGTTGCGATGTATAAAGTCAGTTCGGCGTTGCATTTTGTTCGCAGCTCTCAACGGCTTGCCCGCGTTGAGAGCGACGAAGCTCACTGGATTCCAAACACAGATGTTTACACCACCGAGACCGGTATGGTCATCAAGGTGGAGCTTGCCGGCATGAAGCGGGAAGATTTGCATCTGACGGTGGAGGGGAACCGTCTCTATATTGCGGGACACCGGCCCGATGGATGCCGCGCGCCCAAATGCAACTTTCTTGTCATGGAAATAAATTACGGCCCGTTTGAAACGGTAATTGAAATCCCACCTGAGTTCGACGCCGGTCAGGCGACAGCCGTTTATCAAAATGGTTTTTTGCGCATTGACGTGCCCATGGCCAAGGGCGAATCCGGCCAGCGGCTCAAAAACGTCAAACCGGCCGAGGAATTTTAGGGACAAAAAGGGGAGCCGGGCCTTGAGGGACCAAAGGCCCAATCCCACCAGGCGCCATGAGCGAACCGGACACTGAATTCATTGACATCCTCAGCGCAGGCGCCGCTGAAGTCAAAGTCGGCGCTGAACGGCCGGCAACCAAGACCCTGCCAAAGGCGCTGCCGGTGCTCGGACTATCAGACATTGTTTTTTTCCCGGGAATGGTGGCGCCGCTGCTTGTGGAATCGGCCCAGAGCATCAAGCTGATTGATGATGTTGTTGGCGGCGACCGTTTTCTGGCCCTTGTGCTTCAGCGGGACCCCAGGGTTGAGAATCCAACTCCCGAGCAACTTTATGAGTACGGTTGCGCCGGCAGGGTGCTGAAAATGCTGAAGTTCCCGGACAACACCGTGCGCATCCTTGTTGAAGGGCTGAGGCGATGCCGCATCTTGGGCTACGCATCACACGAGCCGTACCTCCGGGCGAATGTTGAACTGCTCAAGGATGAGATTGAAAACGACGTCGAGCTTGAAGCGCTGGCGAGAAACGCCCTTAATCAATTCCAGGAAATCACAAAACTTTCGCCGACCTTGGGCGAACAGGTGCGCATAGCCGCCCTCAACGCAAACGACCCCGGCCAGCTCGCCGACATCATCACCCCAAACCTCAACATACCACTGGCGGAACGCCAGAGTTTCCTCGAAATAACTTCGGTCAAAAAACGCCTTGTGCGTCTGCTGCCGCTCTTGCAACGCGAGCTGGAAGTTCTGCTGCTGGGCAACAAAATCCAGTCCGAAGTCGCCTCCGCCATGTCCAAAAGCCAGCGCGACTTCTTCCTGCGCGAGCAGATGCGCGCCATCCAGCGCGAGCTGGGCGAGAGCGACCCCGCCACCGTCGAAATCAATCAATTACGGGAACAAATCCAAAAAAGCCAGTTGCCGCCCGAGGTCAACCAGGTTGCGCTGAAGGAACTCGAACGGCTGCAGCAGATGCCATCAAGCGTCGCCGAATACACCGTTTCTCGCAATTACCTTGATTGGATTCTTGCGCTGCCATGGAATAAAACCACCCAGGACAAATACGACCTCAAGGAGGCGGCGCGGATTCTCGACTCCCAGCATTACGGGCTGGACAAAGTCAAGGAGCGCCTGCTGGAATTTTTGGCCGTTTTACAGCTCAAACACGAAATCAAAGGGCCGATCCTTTGCCTTGTAGGCCCGCCGGGCGTTGGGAAAACATCCCTTGGCCGCAGCGTGGCCGACGCGCTCGGACGTAAATTTGTCCGCATCTCGCTGGGTGGTCTGCATGATGAGGCGGAAATTCGCGGACACCGCCGCACATACGTCGGCGCAATGCCCGGCCGCATCATCCAGTCACTCAAGCGGGCCGAAAGCCGCAATCCGGTAATCCTGCTCGATGAACTGGACAAGATCGGCTCGGATTTCCGTGGCGACCCCGCCGCCGCGCTTCTGGAAGTGCTCGACCCGCAGCAGAACAATACTTTCACGGATAATTATCTGGATTTGCCTTTTGACCTCTCACAGGTGCTGTTCATCACCACGGCAAACTGGCTGGACCCGGTTCACCCGGCGTTGCGCGACAGGCTGGAGATAATCCAACTGCCAAGCTACACCGCCGAGGAAAAACTGCAGATCGCGCGCCGGCACATCATGCCGCGGCTTTTGCAAGACCATGGGCTGCGGCCCAACCAGGTCAAGGTTGGCGCCCCGACAATCCGCCGTCTCATCCGCGATTACACGCGCGAGGCGGGCGTGCGCCAGCTCGAACGCGAACTGGCCTCGCTGGCCCGAAAGGCGGCCCGCAAAATCATCGAAGGCAACGGCAAGCTTGTCACCGTTTCAATCACACCGCAGGACCTGCCGGAACATCTCGGCCCGCCTCCATTTTCACCCGAGCAGGCTGAAAAGATTACAGAGCCTGGCATTGCCCTGGGGCTTGCCTGGACGCCAGTCGGCGGTGACATTTTATTCATCGAAGCCACGCGCATGCCCGGTCAGGGCAGGCTTATCTTGACCGGCTCACTGGGTGATGTGATGAAAGAAAGCGCCCAAACCGCCTTAAGCTTTCTGCGCTCACAGGCCAAAAAGTTCGACTTGGACATACGCGACATGGATAAGACGGACATCCACATCCATGTGCCTGCCGGCGCAACTCCAAAGGACGGCCCAAGCGCTGGCGCACCCATCCTGGCGGCCCTTGCATCATTGTTGTCGCAACGGCTGGTTAGGTCAGACCTCGCAATGACAGGCGAGATTAGTTTGCGCGGACGCATCCTGCGCGTCGGCGGCATCAAGGAAAAAGTGCTGGCCGCAGCACGCGCAGGTCTGAAACAAGTCATCCTGCCCGAGGAAAATCGGGGTGAATGGTCGGAAGTGCCGCCTGAAGTCCGGAAAAAAATCAAGGCGCGGTTTGTGCGTCATGTCTCCGAACTGTTGCCGCTGGCCCTTAAATAAGCTTGCAGACGGCGGCAGACTTCCGCCATAAACATTGCAGTGTGAAAACGCTTTGCCAATTTCTCAAGGCCATGATCAATAGCACTCCCTGCCGTAGTCTTGTATTTGCCGCACTCATCTGCCGGCTTGCGTATTTCTCCGTTGAAGCAGCCGCCACATCGCCGGTTTCAACCAACGATCCCATGGCGGGCATGAAACTGGCGCGTGAGCTGGTTGAATTGCAGCCGGCCGAGGAGACCTTCATGTCCGGCTTGTTCACCATCAAACGGCGCGGGCAGGAGACCGTGCCCATGCCGGTGCGCATCCGGGTGCTTCCGCGCGAAGACAAATGGTTTGCATTTTACCGGCTGCCGGCGGCGCCTGCAAACCGCCCCAACACTTATTGCATAACCCACTTCCGCAATGGCACCAATCTTTACTCCGCAGGCATCAGCGGCTCGGATAATGCAGCGGCTTTGATGGAGGCGGTGCGCTCCGGAACAGTCTCCGCCGCCAGCCCACTTGCAGATACCGATTTTACACTGGGCGATCTGGGAATGGAATTTTTGCACTGGCCTGAACAGCGCCTGTTGAAAACCGAGATGAAACGCAGCAGGCTCTGCCGCGTGCTTGAAAGCCGGGCTGGCACAACCGGAACGCCGCTCGGCTACACGCGGGTTGTTTCATGGATTGACAACGAAACCGGCGGCATCATCCAGGCGGAGGCATTTGATGCAGCCGGCAAAACTGTGAAGGAGTTTGAGCTGAACAGTTTCAAGAAAGTGGCGGGGCGCTGGCAACTGGAGGAGATGGAAATTCGCAACATCACCGCAAAAAGCCGCACCCGCCTGACATTTGACCTGCAAAACAAGCCCGCGCCGTGAAAAGCACCACGATCATAGTGGCATTGTGCATATTGTTATCCATCTCCGGGATGGTCCTGTTTCTAATCCGTCGCGGCATCCGGACAAAGTCAGAGGCGATTTCCATTGGCGTGCAATGTTTGATTTCAGCAGTCATTATATGGGGCCTGGCGGTTTGGGCCGTTCCGGCTGTAAAAGCCCAGAATTTAGGTGCTATTTTCGGCATTTTGGGGGCTTTTGTGGGCGGTTTGATGCTGGCACTGCTCTGGACTCCATCGGTGGTAAATCTCATTTCAAGGCCATTTGAAGTTTTGTTCACCGGCGGTGGCAAACCTCCCGACCCAGTGCCTAACTACTCCAAGGCACTGTCGCTCAGACATCAAGGAAAATTCCGCGAAGCAATCTATGTAATACAGGAGCAGTTGAGCCAGTTTCCAGCAGATGCAACCGGCGCAATGCTGCTGGCCGAAATTCAGGCTGTCAACCTGAAGGACATCACCGCCGCATCAATGACCGTTGAGCGGCTCTGTGCGCAGCCCGAAATACCGGTTGCCACCAGGGCAATGGCCCTCAATGCGCTCGCTGACTGGCATTTGAGCGTGGCCAGAGACTCCGACTCGGCAAAAGCCGCCCTTGAAAAGATAGTTGAATTGTTCCCGGACACAGAGCAGGCCATGATGGCGCTGCAGAGGCTGGCGCATCTTACGACGCCTGGGCAATTGGAAGAACGTGACCACCCCCGTACAATCCCGCTCAAACCCGGCATCCAAAACCTCGGTCTTAAAAAAGTTTCCATTGAAGAACTGGCGCCGGAAAAAACCATCGAGCAGGAAGCGGAAGAAATGGTTCAACATTTGGAACAGCATCCTTTTGATACTGAGACACGCGAGCGGCTGGCCTGCCTGTATGCGGAGAAATATCGGCGCCTTGATTTGGCGGCCGAACAGCTTGAGCAAATGATCCAATGCCCAAACCAGCCGGCAAGGCAGGTGGTCCGCTGGCTGAACCTGCTGGCAGATTTTCAAGTCATGCTTGAACAGGATTTGATCGCCGCAACGGCAACATTGCAAAGAATCGTGGACAAATTCCCAAACACCGCCTTCGCTGCGCAGGCAAAAGAGCGGATGGCCAACCTGCCTTCAGAACTTCACAAGTCCGCAACCAGCCCGGCGCCAACAATAAAAATGGGCCATTACGGGCGGTTTGTTGCAGGACGCTATGTTCCGCCGGAGCCGGACTCGAAGCAGACACCACCCGCCCAACAATAAAATCCGGCAAAGGTTGGAAAATTGTCTGGCGGCGCGCCTACTTCATATTCACCAGCTCAAGCGCGATCTCTTTCTCGAGCTGGGCGGCAAGGTCCAGGTCCGTCCCGCCGTAGCGGGTCCGAACTTGCACGACCACTTCAGTCACCTTGGGGTCAATCTCATTGACCTTCACCCATACATTCCGCGTGTCCACACGCGCCTCGTATGAGCGGGTGACTGTATTTTCGGCGTTGATCTTGCCGTAACGGTTCAGGACGACTTTGGCGGCCTCAAACACCGTTGCCGGCGACCGCTCATAACGCCCAACTATTTTGTCCTTCTTGAATGGGACTGCCGCTTTCGTCCGGCCATCCACCGTTTTTACGCAACCGGTTATCAGAACCGCCAGTCCCAGTCCCAGCACAGCCAGAAAAACTTTCATTTTCATAAATAAAGCAATGAAACCACAAGATGTGCCATCGTCAAGCACCAAAAAACACAATTTATTGGGGTACATGATTCCTGTTTCAAAGCCGTGGCTGCCGTGGAACGGAGCAAAGCCGCCGAGAATTCAATCGTCAGCAGTATGAAAGTTGTTTTTACTTTCCCGATTGCAGTTGGTTGAGGCAAGCTACAGAACAAAAGGCCAATGAGCGCATCGCGGCTCAAGAATTGGTGGCTGAAAATTGTCAGGCTGTTCCGGTTGCTGGAACCGGTGCCACCGGACCCTGCCTGGCAGATGGAGCGGCTGGAGGCAGTGGAACGCGACATCATGCTGCCAGTCAAGGCAATCTTCATTGCCGTATTGGTTCACTATCTCTACTTCCGGCATTGGATGGTGATGGTTTCAACGATGCGCGAGGTGGCCTTCGAATTCATTCAGAGATTTTTCCTCGGATACATGCTTCTGCAGGCGCTGGGGGCGGTGTTGTTGGTTTACATGAAGCGCATACGGCTGCAAATCACCCAATGGGTGGTGTTCACTTGCAACCTGCTGGACGGCTTGCTGGTGGCGGCGCTGACACTTATAACCGGTGGATTCGACAGTACTCTTTATTGGGTGTTGCCTGCGCTCATTTTCCGAAATGCGATGAGCATGCCGCTGGCTGTACAACAGTTGGTGATGAATTTTGGCATCTGCGCCCTGTACATGATTGCCGGGTTGCTGGATGTCTATTTCAGCAAGGCCGATGTTACGTGGTTCGACGAACAAACTTTGCACCTGCTCGAACTCGACCAGCCGGGAAGCCCAACCGAGCCGTTTTTGCTCCGGCTCATTGTCCTTTTCTCGGTTACCTTGATTTGCTACGGGCTGCAGGTGTTGTTTGAAAAACACCGGCTTGCGCTGGCCGAGGCACGTGAATTCGCGGCGCGTCAGGCCCGCCTGGACGCCGCCGGACGTGTCGCCGCACAGGTGGCGCATCAAATTAAAAACCCGCTGAGCATAATAAACAACGCCGCCTACAATCTGCAGCGGTTGATTTCAAACGAGAAGGAAACCGCCCGCCGGCAGGTGGAAATCATCCGCGAGGAAGTCGGGCGGGCCGATCGCATCATAACCGATTTGATGGGGTACGCGAAGCTGGCCGAAGGCCGCGTTGAAAGGCTGGAAGTCATCGAAGAGCTTGAGCGCGCCCTTGCGCAGGTCTTTCCTCCCGGCCTGCATCCAAATGTTGTAGTTGAACGCAATTACGGCAACGGCCTTCCGCCTTTGATGATGCAGCGGGGGCATTTGTCGGAGGTGTTTCTCAACATCCTGAAAAATGCCGGTGAAGCAATGGGATTCAACGGCCGCATAAGTGTGAATGCACGGTACGACGATGCCAACGGCATGGTCGTTGTGGAGATTGGCGACAATGGCCCGGGCATTCCGCCGGAGGTGGTCAACAAAATTTTCGAGCCGTATTTTACAACCAAGCCAAATGGGACCGGCCTCGGTCTTGCAATCGTGCGGCATGCCATGGATTTGTACGGCGGCAGGGTGCGCCTTGAAACAGAGCTTGGAAAAGGCACCCGGTTCATTTTAGAGTTCCCCACCAAACTTTTGTTGCGAAACATGACATGAATTTGAAACTGCCATCAGTGCTCATCGTGGATGATGAGAGAAACATGCGCGAAAGCCTGCAGACCGTGCTTGAAGCCGAGGACTATTCCGTTTGCGCGCTCGAATCAGCCGAGGAAGCCATCAAATGGCTCGAAGCCCCCGGCCATGAATGTTTCATGGTAATAACGGATGCGCGGCTTGGCGGGATGAGCGGATATGATTTCTTGCGCGAGGCACATCAACGCTGGCCCGATTTGCCAATTTTAATCATCACCGCTTACGCAACCCCAAAACTCGCAGTTGAAGCCATCAAGGCCGGGGCGGTTGACTACCTTGCAAAGCCGTTCGAGCCGGAGGAATTGCTGCATGCAGTGGCGCGTTGCGCCGAGCGTTACCGGCTGTTGCAGGAAAACGTGGCTTTGCGGGCACGCGCCGCCGAGCCTGCGCGCCTGGAACAGATCATCGGCAATTGCCCCGCAATGGTTGAATTGCGCCGCCTCATCCAGATGGTGGCGCGTTCGCAGGCAACGGTGCTCATTCTTGGCGAGAGCGGCACCGGCAAGGAGCTGATTGCAGGCGCGCTCCATTCACTCAGCCCAAGAAGCAGCAAAAATTACGTCCGCATCAACTGCGCCGCCATACCGGAAAATCTTCTGGAAAGCGAATTGTTCGGCCATGAAAAAGGCGCCTTCACGGGGGCCATCCGCCAAAAAATCGGGCGCGTCGAGGAAGCCGATGGCGGCACAATTTTTTTGGATGAAATAGGCGACATGAGCCGCCCGTTACAGGCAAAGCTGCTGCGATTTCTTGAGGACGGCACCTTTACCCGCGTTGGAGGCAACGAAGAGCACAAGGTGGACGTGCGCTTGATCGCCGCAACCAATCGCGACATCATTGAAGCCATCCACCAAAATCAATTTCGTGAAGACCTCTACCACCGGCTTAATGTGGTCCAAATCCGCCCGCCTCCATTGCGCGAGCGCGGCGAAGATGTGCTTTTATTGGCGCGCTTTTTCCTGAAACAGTTTGCCGAGGACATGCAAAAACACATCTCCGACATCTCCCCGGCAGCCTGTCAGAAGTTGATGGCGCACCGCTGGCCCGGCAATGTGCGCGAGCTGCGCAACGTCATCGAACGCGCGGTCATACTCGAGTCTTCATCGGTCATTCAGGCTCATAATATTCCTGATTTCCAACTCGAACAACGGCTGCGGCGCGCCGATTCTCCACGGTTGCAGCAAGGGCAGGGTCTGGAGGACGCCCTGGATGAGTATGAACGCACGCTCATCAACCACGCCCTTGAATTAAATCGCTACAGCCTCACACGAACCGCTGATTATCTCAAGATCACGCGCCATGCGCTCCGCTATCGGATTCAGCGCTTGAACATCTCGCTGGAAGACGAACCCGGCGAGGAAACGCGCTCCGACGGCAGGGAGGCAGGCGATTAGGCGCCATGTTTGCAGCAGTTACTCCCGAACGTCTGCCCGCCCCAACGCCAACCGAGTTGCGGGAATATCTTGGGATGTCGCTGGGCCAGCTTGGGTGGGTGGTGGCTGCGGTTCTGGCAGTAGGTCTGCTGTTGTTTGCGCTGGCATACCTCTCGCGCAGGCGCAGATATGAATTAAGCAATGAAGACCCACTGAGACCGCGCCGCCATCATCATCACCGCCACCACCGGCGGCATCGCACTCATGTTACATATACACAGCGCAACCCAACCCTGGCCGAAACTGGCGGCCTGCCGCCGTTGCGACCACCTCAACCGCCGCCGGACAAACCGCCCGCCTGACAATGCAAAACTGCAGGTCCATCACGCGCAAGAGCGCCTCAAATCTCGCGATGGCGTTCATCCTGCTGCCGCGCGAAAAGCGGGACAGCATGGCGGCGTTGTATGCCTTCTGCCGCAAGGTGGATGACGTGGCCGATGATGAATCCGTACCATTGGAAGAGCGGCGCCGGCTGCTGGCTGAGTGGCGGGCGGACATACGCCGCGCCTGCGATGGCGCCGAGCCAGTCCAGCCGGTCAACAAGGAGCTGCAGCCAGTCATCAACCGATACAAACTGCCTTTCACCTATTTCGATGAATTGATTCGCGGCGTTGAAATGGACCTCGACATCAAGCGGTATCAAACATTCGACGATTTGGAGCAATACTGCTATCGCGTTGCCTCCGTGGTTGGTTTGTTGAGCATAGAAATCTTCGGCTATCGCGACACAGCCTGCCGAGACTACGCAATCTATCTTGGCAAGGCGCTCCAGTTGACCAACATCCTGCGCGATGTTGGCGGGGACGCCGCCTGCGGGCGCATCTACATTCCGCTGCAATTATTGGAGCAGTGCGGCGTCACACAGGAGGAAATCCTGCAGGGCAAACATTCGGAACGCTTCGTGCAGGCCGCACTTCAAGTCGCCGGGCGCGCCACCGGTTTTTTCCGGATGGCCCGGCAAACTTTACCGCCTTCAGAACGGCGCGCCATGGCCGCAGCCGAGCTGATGGGCACGGTTTACTGGCATTTGTTGCAAAAGCTGAAGCGGCAGAACTTCCCCGTGCTTGGCCCCAAACGGATGCGATTAGGCCGGTGCCATAAATTATGGCTCATCGGGGTTGCATGGTGGCGGCTGGCAACCGGCGGCCAGCAAGGCTATGGAACTGATTGAACAGCCATGAACAACTTCCCGCCTGTTCAACGACGCCTCATTGTAAATGCGGACGATTTCGGACGCTCATCCGCCATAAACGAAGCAATCATCCGCGCCCATCGGGAGGGCATACTCACCAGCGCCAGCCTCATGGTCAATGAACCGGCCTGCGATGAGGCCGTGGCTCTTGCGCGCGAAAATCCGCGCCTTGCAGTGGGACTGCACCTTTCGCTGGGAATGGGAAGGTCCGCGCTGCCACCGGAAGAAATCCCCGGCTTGGTCAATGCCGACGGCCTCTTCCCCTCAAACCCGGTCCGGCTGGGCTGGCGGTACTTTGCCAAACCCTCGCTTCGCGGCCAGCTTTATCGCGAAGTCGCCGCGCAATTCAAAAACTTCCGCGCTACAAATCTGCGGATGGACCATGTAAACGGCCATCTTCACCTGCACATGCAGCCGGTTGTATTCCGCATGCTGGCCGACAACGCCGGCAAATGGGGCATCACGCACATGCGGCTGACCCGCGAACCTTTGCGGCCGGGATTCAAGGCCGCCGGAAACGGACGGATGCTCAAGATGCTGGAGATTCTGATGCTCTCATGGCTGGCGCGCCGCCAACGCCGCATTTTGCAGCGCATTGGCATACGCCACACTCAAGCTGTCTTTGGACAATGGCGCGATGGACGAGTTGATGAAGACTACCTGCTGCGCCTGCTGCCGTTGCTGCCATTGGGCGATTCGGAGCTTTACTCGCATCCATCCATGAGCGAATTTAAGCACGAGTTCGATGCCTTGATCAGCCCGCGTGTCAGGGAATTGGCTGAGCGACTTGGCATCCATTTAATCCGCTATCGGGATTTGTGATATGACAAAAATACTGATCATTCTGTTTGTGGGCCTGATCTTTGAGGGCGTCGGCGTGGTGCTGCTCAAGGACGGCATCAATCTTGTCTGCCAGGGCCGCGACGTCACCATGTCCAACATGTTGCCGCTTGTGCTCAAAGGCGTTGTACAACCAAAAATTCTCCTGGGAGTGTTTTTTGAGGCGATATTTTTCGGCTGCCTGTTGTACTTGATGAGCCAGAAGGATATCAGCTTCGTCTGGCCATTAACCTCCCTCAGCTTCGTGGTCACAACCGGCATGGCTGTCATCTATCTGAAAGAGCCTGTCACACTCGCCCGCTGGGTTGGCACCGCACTGATCATGATCGGCGCGGCAATAATCACATGGAATGAAAAGCAAAATGAACGCCAAAAACCGCCCCCCGCATCAATGACAGCCGCAGCCGCGTCCGCCACTGCGCCCAACGCGCCGCAGAACCAATAATCCCCACGAATCAGCCTTTTATCATCGCATCCGGTTGTATTCCGGGCGCGAGTATTTCTCTGAAGCCAGCTTGCGGGCAAATTCAAGCAACTCATCCGGAAACTTCAGCCGCGTCCATTCAATTCGCACACCTTGCCAGCCTGTCTCAAGCATGGCCTGCTCCCATGCCTTGCGCTCAACACCAGCCGGGGGCTGAACCGATCCTTGAATCAAAAGCCCGGTTTGCGTCCTGCGTTGGGCGGCTCCTGCAATTTTGCGTCCACCCAAAAGCAAATCGTTTTTCTCCCAGCCCGCAAAACATTGTCCGGGCAATTCCTGGCGGTTGGAAGAAGCCAGCTCCGCGCGAATGCCAAGCGCACCAAAGGCAGCCTGCAACCACCGATGAATCCGCTCGTAACTTTGCTCTGCGCGAATCCTGTGCCACGGATGTCCTGCCGGTATGGCAACGCTGTAAGTCCAGTCTGCGTCATGCGGAACAAGTCCACCGCCGGTTGGCCGCCTCACCAACGGCCTCAATAGCGTGGCGCGCTCTATCTCGGCAATCTTCTGAAAGTACCCAAATGAAGCCGCCGGCCCGGTCCAGCCATAAAACCTGAGCACCGGCATCCCAAGCTGCGGCGCTCGGCATAACAGCGCCTCATCCAGCGCCATGTTCCACGCCGCGCCGCCGGGGCCGCTTTCCAGAATTGAAAAATTTTCCGCGCTCAACGTCCCATGCATGGCTTTGTAAAATTACACCCGCCCTGCCGAGGGACACCACTGGCGGATTTCACAATTTGCGCAATCCGGTTTGCGCGCCGAACAACGCCGCCGCCCGTGCCATATCAGCCAGTGGCTGAAAAGCGTCCAGTCCTTTTGCGGAACAAGCGCCATCAGCGCCTGTTCAATTTTTTCAGGGTCTGTCTCCTTAGTAAGCCCAAGACGTCCGGCCAGCCGTGCCACATGCGTGTCCACCACTATGCCGGCGTTTATCCCAAAAGCGTTGCCCAGCACCACATTGGCCGTCTTGCGACCGACACCGGGCAGGCGGGTCAATTCTTCCATGCTGGCCGGCACCTTGCCCCCGTGTTTTTCAACCAGCTCGCGGCATGCGTTTTGTATGTTTTTCGCCTTGTTTCGATAAAATCCGGTGCTGCGGATTTCCATGGCGAATTTCTCAGGATCAGCCTCCGCGTAATCCTTTGCCGTCCGGTATTTTTTGAACAACTCAGCCGTCACCTGATTGACCCGCGTGTCGGTGCACTGGGCCGAGAGGATGGTTGAGATCAGCAGTTCAAGCGGGTTGGCAAAGTTCAGTTCGCAATGAGCCTTCGGATAGGCTGCCGCCAAAGCGCCCATGATGCTCTGCAACCGCTTCGATAATTGGGCCGTCGTTTCGCGTGCCATATTTCCCAAAAAAGCACAATTCACGCCCGACCGCCAGCGCGGAATTTCCGCAAGGCCGGCCTCCAAGCCTGCTCTTTTATAAACGGGCGTTGTCTATCAACCGGGTTTGGCCGATGAACACCGCCAGCGCCATCTGCACGCCATGGCGGACAACCTCCACCGGCCGCAACGTCTCCGGATCAAAAAACTCAATGTAATCCACACGCGCCTCCGGCTTCGCCGCAATAAGTCTGGCCAGCTCTTCCTTCAACTGCGCTGCCTTTGGCGGAGGCCAGCTTTCCCGCACTCTGGCGCGTGCAGCCAGAATTGCCTCCCACAGCGCCACCGCCTGCCGGCGTTGAGCGGGATTCAGATATTTGTTGCGAGAGCTCATTGCCAGCCCATCCGGCTCCCTGCACGTGGGCGCAACAACTATCCGCAACGGAAAATTCAAGTTGTCAACCATCCGGCGGATTATTGCCGCCTGTTGAAAATCCTTGGCGCCAAAAACTGCCACGTCCGGCAACACTATGTTGAAAAGCTTAGCGACAACTGTGGTGACCCCTCGGAAATGCGTCGGGCGCGATGTCCCCTCCATCAGCCGCGACAGTTCCTCCTCAACCACGTACACACTGTAAAGGCCCTCTGCTTTGCCGGGGTACATTTCACGGTCTGACGGAGTGAACAACACATCCACACCGGCCTCCATGCAAAGACGCTTGTCACGCGGCAAATCCCGCGGATACCTCGCCAAATCCTCGTGCGGCGCAAATTGCGTCGGATTCACATAAATGCTGACAACCACAATGCCGTCTTTGCCGACGCATTTGCGCGCCCGCCGGACAAGGCTCAAATGCCCCTCATGCAAATACCCCATTGTCGGGACAAACCCGACTTTGACATTCTGCCGCCGCCAGCGAAGGGCCAGCCGCTGCATTGCGGCCACGGTAGCAATCACTCGCATGGCTGGAGTGTGCCACGAATTGCAGTCGTCAGCCAGTCTGAATCTGACGCAGGACCTGCAGGCGTTGATGAACGCCGGTTTGCGCTCAGTACTCCCTGTCTGTCACAATGCCAGGCTGCGGCACAGGATATTTGCCATCCGGTCCAGCCTGCACCGGCGCAGGATGGTCCGGAGTAAACTGGGCAACCTGCGGCGCAAGTTCGTGCGGGTGATTCAACATCTGTTCGTAAGTCACCATCCGCCCGGTGTGCGCCGCCATCCGGCCCATCGCTGTCACAACGCTGGCTTCAACGCCGCGCTTTACTTCGTTATAGGGCTTGTCCTCCCGGATGGCCGAGATCAAATCATCCCATTCCATTTGATACGGGTTGGGTTCAGGCTGCGCCGCAGCCCAAAGCTGTTTGGCCTCAGGGGCATGCTGGTTTTCGTCAAATTTGCCGCGTGCCGCCGGCGCTCCAGAACGCCCGATAATCTGCCCCTGGTAAATCCGCGCCCTTGACGGCGTATGTGCGGCTGTGGAAATCACGGCGCAGTTTTTGGTTCCATGCGCGTAACTTGCAAACTCATTGTGGCAGCCGTTGATATACCGTCCATCGAGAAAGAGTTTGGTGCCGTCCGCAAAGGTGTATTCCACCGAGTAGATGTCAAAATTCTGATCCACTGAATTGCCACGGTAATGGCGCGCCCCGAGACCCTGTGCGCTTACCGGCCAGGCATCTTTCATCCAGCAACATTCATCAATGTTGTGAATCAAGTAATCGGAGTAGATGCCGCCGCTCGCCCAGAGGAACGAATGGAATTTCTGGATTTGATACATCAACTCGGTTTGTTCAGGCGAAGTTTTTGGACCGGCGTTGCCCCCGGGGCCGTGCATGCGATAGGCACGCAGCATTATTATATCGCCGATCTCGCCATCCTTTATCCTCTTGAACAGCTCGGCGCGCGCACGGCAATGGCGGCACATCAGGCCAACCCCGACTTTCATCCCTTTTTTAACCGATTCCTCCGCCAGCGCCAGCATCCTCTTTGAAGTCGGTCCGTCAACCGTCACGGGCTTCTCCATGAACACATTCAACCCCTTTTCAATTGCATATTGGAAATGCACCCAGCGAAACGCCGGCGGCGTCGCAAAAATTGCCACATCACCCTTCCCCAGGCAGTCCATCGCCTTCTTGTAGGCATCAAACCCCAGGAACTGCCGCTCCTCGGGCACGTCAAATTGCTCGCCGAATTTTTTGAGGCCCTGGACGCTGCGCGTAAGTTTGTTTTCAAATACATCTGCCATCGCCACCAGTTTTATCGGCCCGCTCTTTGTCGAGAGTGCATTGGCTGCCGCGCCGGTTCCCCGGCCACCGCAGCCTATAAGCGCCACTTTTATCGTGTTGTTCTCGGCAGTGTAACCCGCCCGTGGCGTTGCTGCCAGCGCTGTCAGCGCCGCCGCTTTTGCAGTGGTTTTCAAAAACGCGCGCCGCGTTGTCGAACTCATGAATGATTCTGTTTTCATATTTGTCTGTTGGGACGTTTGTTTAGCATGATTAATTCATTTGTAAAGTTTTTCAAAACTTCCCCTCCCCTGCAGCCCACGCGCAACCACGCCGGACTAGCTCGCCAACCGCCGGGCTGTTTGTCCAGGCTTTCACATCATGGCCAAGGGTCGTTAGAAAGACACGCCCCTTTCCATACTGATGGACAAATGCCTGCGGATAATTTTTCCCATCAACCTTCGATTTGGCCTCGGCCAGCAGGTGAACAGGGGCGTCGCCCTTCAGGCATGTGTACAATTCATCGTCGGTATCAAAGTCCGCCAGCCCGCGGGTCACGGGATGGTTGGTGTCGGTAATCTGCACACGGAACGGCCCGCGCGGATCATGCTGCCGGCCCGCAGGCCCATGCCAGACACGGCCCAAAATGTTTTGATACTCGGGCCACTCGCCATACCACGCGCCGCATGCAAAATGAACGCTCACAAGTCCGCCGCCATCCGACACGAATCGCCTCAAGTTTTCCCTCGCTTTTTCCCCGGGGCCGGGTTGCTGCCAGTTTTGAAAGTGCAGCAGCACAACCTCCCATTCCTTCAAATTTGCAACCGACAACGCCTCCGGCGTCTCAACAATCCGGACGCGCATTCGTGCATCTTTTTCCAAAAGCGCCTTGATCACCGGCGCTGTCTCGCGCCACTTATGGCCGGGATAATCCACACCGGTCACCAACAACACCCGGATTCCGGAAGTGAACGGCGTCAAATCCAGTTGAACGGCGGCTGCAGGAGCCGGGGATTGTTCCGCCGCCCAGATGCACCCAGCAACTCCAAAAACATTCAAAAGCACGGCAAACCAGGACTTCATGCCGCGATTCAACCATGTCCAGGCATTTTTGCACGCTTGTTTTTTACAATCTGCCACGGCGCGGAAAGTAATTCGCCAACAAATAAAAAAACACACCCGCCGGCAAGCACCAGCGGGTGTGTCCAAACCCAAAAAGCAGCGCAGCGTTTTAACGCTTGCTGTACTGGAAGCGTTTGCGGGCGCCCGGTTGCCCGTATTTCTTGCGCTCTTTCATTCGTGCATCGCGCGTCAACAGCCCCTCTGCCTTGAGGATCGGCCTCAGATTGGCGTCAAAGCTCAACAAAGCGCGCGCAATCCCGAGCCGTACTGCTCCAGCCTGCCCTGTGAGTCCGCCGCCATTGACGTTCACATAGATGTCAAACTTGGTTGCAGTGTCGGTAACCGTCAATGGGCGCGTGGCAAGCACGCGGAGTGTCTCAAGCGGAAAATAACTTTCAAACGGACGGTTGTTGATCAATATCTTGCCGGAGCCGCTTGCCATGCGCACGCGTGCAACCGAAGTCTTCCGGCGCCCTGTTCCGATGTATTCCTGTACTTTGGTCTCGCTCATATCAATTCACTGCGGGAAAATGTTAAAATTTCAAATCAGCTCACCTTCAATTCCGCGGGCGTCTGGGCCGCATGCGGGTGTTTGCTGCCACGGTACACCTTGAGCTTGCGTATCAGGGCGCGGCCCAGCCGATTTTTGGGCAACATGCCGCGCACAGCGTGCTCAATGATAAATTCCGGACGATGCTGCCGCAACTCCGGCACGCTCCGGTATCTTTCACCGCCGCGCCATCCCGAAAAGCTCATGTACAGCTTTTGTGTCTCTTTCTTGCCGGTCAGGCGAACCTTTTCGGCATTGATGACAACAACGAAATCCCCGGTATCAAGATGCGGGGTGAACACAGGCTTGTTTTTGCCGCGCAAAATATCGGCAACCTTGGCCGCCAGCCGGCCCAACACCACGCCGTCGGCATCCACCACATGCCATTTGCGCTGCACCAAATTTACTTTTGGCAGATACGTTTTCATCTATCCTTTCCAAATCCCAATCAAAAGAAGGGTCAAAATACCAGACAAACCCCGCCAGTCAATACCCATTTTGAAAATTTTTGTTTGCCTGAAACGGAGGCTTCGGGCTTATTTGCAGGCGATGACCGATGCCCGTACGGGTTAAAATTTGCGGCATCACCTCGGCGAACGACGCCTTGGATGCCGTTGCGGCCGGGGCAGATGCCCTGGGCTTCATGTTCCATGAGTCCAGCCCCAGATACATTACCTTTGAAATTGCCGCCGACATCATAAGCCGCCTGCCACCTTTCGTGGCACGTGTGGGAGTGTTCGTCAATCCAAACGCATCCCTGGTCCATAAAGCAATCGAGTGTGGCATTGACATACTGCAATTCCATGGGGATGAGCCGCCTGAGTTTTGCCGCCAGTTTAATCACAAGTTCATCAAGGCTTTCCGGGTACGGGACAGCGGTTTTTTGGAGTCCTGCGCACACTACCCAGATGCCGCATGGTTGTTGGACAGTTTTGTCCCCGGCCAGATGGGTGGAACGGGCCAGACATTCAACTGGGAACTTGCAGCCGTGGCGGCTCAAAAGCATCCATTCGTGATACTGGCGGGCGGGCTTACGCCGGAAAATGTTGCCACAGCCATCCAAAAAACACATCCTTACGCGGTTGATGTCTCCAGCGGGGTTGAAGTCGCGCCCGGCAGGAAATCGCGCGCCCTGATGGAGCAGTTTATTCGCGCGGCAAAAAGCGCATCATGAAAAATTTTATTATGAAGAGAACAATACTGAAACTGGTGGCGGCTGGATGCCTGAGTTTGGGATTCTCGCTTGGCGCAGCCTCTGAACACGTGGTTGTGGTTGTCTGGGACGGGATGCGCCCGGACTTTGTTTCGCCGGTGTTCACGCCAAATCTCTATTCCCTGGCCACAAACGGCGTGTTTTTCAAAAATCATCACGCCCTTTTTATCAGCAGCACCGAGGTCAACGGCACCGGAATTGCCACCGGCTGCCACCCCGAACACAGCGGCATAATCGCCAACCTCGATTACCGCCCGCACCTCGGCTGGCTTGCCGCCAATCCAACCGAAGGAGTGGACAACATCCGGCGCGCCGACCTTTTAACCCAGGGCAAATACCTGCGTGTGCCGACATTGGCCGAGACACTGCAACAGGCTGGCATACCGACTTACACAGCAGGCACCAAACCAGTCGTCTTCTTGCATGACCGCGCCAACAAACGGGAGGGCGCCGCCGCACAGTCCGTGCTGGTGTACGCCGGCAATGTGCTCCCCCGCTCCGCCACAAACATCGTTTTCAAGGGAACTGAGGATTCCTATTTCCCATCCAATTCCATCCCAAATCGAAATCGCGACCAATGGACGACCAAAGCGCTGGCCAAAGGGCTTTGGCGACAGGGCGTGCCCAAGTATTCGCTGCTATGGCTCTCAGAACCCGACGCCAGCCAGCATGCAAATGCACCCGGCTCTCCCAATGCGCTTGCTGCAATTGAGCACAACGACCAGCAACTGGGCGAACTGCTAAAAATCCTGCAAGAAAAGAAGGTGGCCGACAAGACAGACATCATCATTACCGCTGACCACGGCTTCTCAACCATCGGACGGCAAGTGGATGTCCTTGAGGCGCTAAAGCGCAATAAATTCAGGGCTTTCCGCCGCTTCGACGACCCGGAGAAAGGCGACATCCTGGTGGTTGGCCTTGGCGGCGCGATGAGCTTCTATGTTTTCGAGCATGACGATGCTGTCACCAAAAGGCTGGTATCGTTTTTGCAAACCACCGACTTCACCGGCGTGATATTCACCCGCAATCCCATGCCCGGAACATTTCCGCTCAGCGCAGTTCATCTGAATCCGCCGGATGTTGAGCCTGATGTGGTAATATCCTTCCGATGGTGGCCGGACCGCAATGAACATGGCGCGCCTGGACTGTTTGCCTCCGATGGCGGCAAAGGCGCCGGCAGTCACGGCTCGCTTTCACCATTCGACATGCGTCCGAATCTTGTGGCTTGCGGCCCAAGTTTCAAACGCGGTGTAATCAGCGAGCTGCCCACCGGCAACATTGACATTACCCCCACTGTTCTTCATCTGCTTGGAGTCCAGCCGCCCCACACCCTTGATGGCAGGGTTTGGCATGAGGCCCTTGTAAACAGCGACAAACCGGCGCCCACTCCACAAAGCAAAAAAATCGAGGCATCTGCTGAAAATGGCATCTTCCGCTGGCGGCAATACTTGAGCATTACTCAGGTCGGCAACGCTGTGTACTTTGACGAAGGCAACAGCCAGCTCGAATGGCGTTAAGCAACCTTGAGAGTATCTGGAATTGCCGGCCTATTTACCCAACAGGATGCATTTTATGTTCCGATAAGCTATCGGACCGTGGTCTCCCTGCAACATCAGCGGCGCCAGCGCCTTTTCATCATCCGCAACCGCCGCGCGTGTCGGCCCGTTCAAAACGACGTTCTCATGCACAAGAACGTCATTGTGTAGAACGGCGTCAAACCGGGCCGGCTCAGTCTTGCGGCCTGAAGAGTCAAACCTTGGCGCGCGAAACAGCACGTCAAAACTTTGCCATTGTCCAGGCGGGCGCGACGCATTGACTCGCGGCGAATGGCCTTCGATATTCTTATTGTTTACCCAGCGCGGGTAAATGCCGCCACATTCGATGCCCGGATAAGCATCCTTTTCAACCCCATAACTGTCATATACCTGCACTTCATAACGGCTTTGGAAATAAACGCCGGAATTGGACTTTTTCGGCAGCACAAATTCAACATGGGCAAGCACGTCGCCATGTGCCAATTCGGAAAACAGGTTGGAGGTGCGCCCCTTCGGGCCGTTGTAAATGACACCGCTACCAGGCTGAACAGCCAGCGCCTTTTCGTTGGCGGCATCCATCAACGCCTCCCCGACCATTGCCCATTCGCCAGTCGGCGCGCGCCATCCGGCCATGCCCGGACCTGAAGTTAAATTCGTCGGCACGCAAATTTCCAAATCCTTGAACCACACCTCAACCGCCTGCCCGCCATGTAATTGGAGGGCAAACCGCCCATCCAACCGGCCAGGATCGTTGCGCACCGAAGCCATCTTCTTTCCGTTCACAAAGACCGTGACATCCCGGCCCAACGCCGCCACAAACATTTCATTCCAGTCGCCTTTCTTGAATGCCTCCTGAACCGCCTCCGCCCCCGGCTTCGAGACCCAACCACGCCCGTTGGTTTCGTAAAGACCGCCGGCATCTGCCGCCTCATCAACCTCCGCCTGAAAACCGCTCACACCGCTAAAGCCTTTCTCTTCGACGCGAAAATACAGACCGCTGTTGCCTTTTACCGCCTTGTACCGGCAGCGTATTACAAAATCGCTGTAACTCTGATCGCTTACAATGTGCCCAAATTCACCTTCCCCGGCTTCATGCCGGCCCACTATCGCCCCCTGTTCAATCGCCCATCTGCCTTTTCCGATCTGATGCCAGCCCTGGAAAGACCGCCCATCCCACAACGGCCTCCATGGAAGCCTGTCCTTGACCGCGGCGGCCAAATCCGCCCAGGACATCTCCGCGGCCGGCCCGGTGCGGCTTTCGGCGGCGAAAATGAAACTCGTCTGCAAAACGCACGTCACAACAACCAGACATCCAGCGGTTTTAATCGCAATTCTCATGGCTCGCCTTCAGGTTTAAACTGCGGCAAACCTACCGCCAATTTATGGCAAAGACCAGCCCCAAATTGCGCCAATTTGCTTGGTTATTTTCCCGGCGGTATTACAATTGGGTTTGTGATGAATTTTTTCGCCAGTCATCATCCGCTGGCCGGCATTCACGACAAGGTGGCCGCCGGACAGCGGATTACTGAAGCCGAGGCCCTGCAACTTTTCGAGTCAAGGGACCTTGCCGCGCTCGGCATGCTGGCGCGCATTGCTTGCGAACGCAAAAACGGGCGCCGTGCAAGTTACATCATCAACCGGTACATCAACTACTCAAACTACTGCATCCTCTCCTGCCAGTTCTGCGCCTTTGCCCGGAAAAAACGGGATGCCGACGGCTTCGAGCTGACTGTCGAACAAATCGTCGGGCGCGCAAGAGAGGCCCTCGATGCCGGCATCACCGAACTTCACATAGTGGGCGGGCTGCATCCGTCGCTGCCATTCAGCTACTACACCGGCATGCTCCGCGCACTTAAAGCGCTCGATTCACGACTCACCCTGAAATGTTTCACTGCCATTGAAATTTTGCATCTGGCGTGGCTCGCCAAAAAATCCGTGCCCGACACTTTGGCTGAACTGAAAGAGGCCGGTTTGGACGCTTTGACCGGCGGCGGCGCCGAGATATTCTGCGAGGAAGTCCGCGATAAAATTGCCATCGGCAAGGAAAGCGCCGAGGAATATCTGGACGTGCACCGCACATGGCACAAAATGGGCGGGCGCAGCACCTGCACCATGCTTTACGGCCATGTCGAATCATTGGCCCATCGGGTTGATCATCTGCGCCAGCTCCGCGCATTGCAGGATGAAACCCACGGATTTTGCGGGTTTATTCCGCTGCCATACCAGCCGGAAAACAACTCCATTCCGGTTGAACATCCGCCTTCGGGGTTTGATTCGCTTCGCACGCTGGCGGTCAGCCGGATTTATCTGGATAACTTTGACCACATCACCGCCTACTGGGTTGGGCTTGGGTTGAAGCTTGCCCAGACCGCTCTTGATTTCGGCGCCGATGATCTCCACGGCACAATCTTCGAGGAACACATCTTCCGCATGGCAGGCGCCAGGGCCGGCGTACAGCAGTCCGAAGCCGCCCTCGTGCGCGCCATCCGCGAGACCGGACGCATACCGGTACAGCGCAACACCTTCTATGAACCTGTAAAAGTTTGGGACAACATTCCCCTGGGCGAGCCGCCCGGAGGCCGCTCAATTGTGCTCGAAAAAAACCTTGCCTCGGCATGATTTCACCGGATGAACAACCCAAGCTGCGTCTGGCGCCGTCTGAGCCGGTGGATGAAACCCGCATGCGACTTGAACGTGAGCAACGGGCCGAAAACTTGATGCGCGAATCCGAGCTGGAAAATTCGCTGGCGCCGTTTCGCGTCGGCTCCGTCCCATATCTCAATGCCGTCCCGCTTACCCGCGGACTGGAAGACCAGATAATTTTTGAGACACCATCGCGGCTGGCGGAAATGCTGCGTGCAGGCGAACTGGACGCGGCATTGGTAAGCCTTGCAGCGGTGCTTTTCGAGGACCGCTACGACATTCTTGACGGTATCGCCATCGCATCGCTCGGCGAGGTGCAAAGCGTTTTGATGGCCCATCGCATCCCGCTGGAGCAGATTCAAGAGGTGTTTGTTGACACCGCCTCCGTCACAAGCGTGGCGCTACTCAAAGTCCTGCTGGCTGAGCGCGGTCTTTACCCGCGCTTCACACCGATGGACTCTTACAAAACCGCTCCTGAAAAAGACGCCGTTCTTTTGATCGGTGATCCGGCCCTCGACTTCCTCAGGGCGCAGCATCCGCATCAAATTTACGACCTGGGCACCGCATGGATGGAACTTACCCGCCTACCTTTCGTCTATGCCGTATGGGCCTTGCAGCGCGGCGCTCCCAATGAAAAGTTGCGCAGGCAATTGCGCTCGGCCAAGGAATTTGGATTGGACACGCTTGATTACATTGTCCAGAGCCGCACCGAATACGACTACAATTTCAGGAAAGACTACCTCTCATGGCATGTGCATTATCACCTGGCAGCCGATGAAAAACGCGGCGTCAACAAATTCATGGAATTGCTTCGCAAGCACGGCCTGGGGCCGGTTTATGAGCCGCACTATGTACAGTAGCATATCCCCCTGGCGCGGTTGAAGCCGGCGCATATCGCATCGGAACATCCGCCACCCCGGCCATATTTGTACAAACTGCCAAACGCCAATACACAAACTGAAATCAAAGCATGTTGTGCGCGCCAAATAAATTTGTCCACCGCCATCGCGGCCATTGCCTTTATTAATTCAAAAGCTTATATTACTTACATGGACCAAACCATGAAATGCCCCGCATGCGATCGGCCCCTGGAAGTAACCAGCGTAGCCGGTGTAAACCTGAATGTCTGCCAGCACGGCTGCGGCGGCATCTGGTTCGATAACCACGAATTGAAACGCATCCTCACGGCTTCGTTCTCAGATAACCCGCCCATGCTGGTGGTACAGCGCGACGAGTCAACACCGGTTGATTACACCCGCAAACGCCTTTGCCCAAGATGCCCCAACCAGCCAATGTTGCGCCATTACTTCAGTAAAAAATGCGCCATTGAAGTGGACGAATGCCCGGCCTGCGGCGGGTTATGGCTTGACTACGGCGAGTTGGCGACCATCCACGCCGAGCTGAAAGGCGCTGCCTCACCTCCAGAAAAACCGCCCAAGGCGCTTGCCATCCGCCAGATTAGCCAATATTTGGCCGGTTTGCGCCCACCAACCCATCTTACTGGCAATCGCCCCAAATAATCGCGTGTCACCCCCTGATTCACTGGTCAAGACATAAAGCCGCCAATCAAGCCGGGTGTTTTCTTTGTTTATCTGGCAGATTGCAATTCCGCCTTTAATTGGCCAACGCGTGTACGTGGTGAGTTTGTAATTACTGCTAATGATTGTCGCAGCAGTCAAACAATGGTAGAACCGGCTGACAAAGGATGTGTAATGCAGACGGAAAGAGGGCCATCTGATGGCAAGGCCGGCGTGAAGCCGGGCTGGAAATTTTGGGCACAGAAGATTCAGGCATTGCTAAGCGATGCGGTGCTTGGATTTTTTGCATTGCTTGCCGCTGAACTGGCGTTGCTGCCGGTTGCAGTTAATCTGCCGGCAGAAGCCGGGCAGATAGTGGACATTGTGCAATGGGCCATTCTGGGATTGTTCACTGCGGAGTATGTCTGCGCGCTTGCCATTGCGGAAAACAAAAAGGAATTCGTCCTGGAAAAATGGCGGATTCTGGACCTGGTGATAATCACCGCGCCCTGGCTTACATTGCTTCCGTGGGTCGGCGAAGGGCTGCGTTCAGCCCCTGCATTGCGGCTGTTGAGGCTGCTGCGTGTGGTTGCATTTGCCGCCCGTGCGGGCGGCGCAATGATGCGCGAGGCCGCTGGAAAACGCCAGGTTGAGAAAGCCGGCCCCATACACGTCATCGCTCTTGGACCGCAGTTGCAAAACCAGCCCAAATCTGTCACATGGCAGGAGTTTCTGGCATGGTTGCAAAAGCCGGAAGAACGGTGGTTTCACGTTGAAAATGTGTCGCGCGAGCAATTCGCCGATTTGGCGCGAGTTGAAGGGTTGTCCATACCATTGTTGGAATCGTGTTCGAGCGCCTCAAATTACCCGCGGCTGGAATCATTTCCAAATGGCATAATTTTATCGGTGTGGCTGCCGGAGTTTTTGCAGCAGGCCACATCCGGCAGGGTCGCAAGGACAGCGGTTCTAATGGTTGCAGGCCGGAACAGGGTGGTCAGTGTCACTACCCGGCCATGTCGTTTGCCTGAACTGCTGGCAAAACGTATGAAGATGGAAACTACAGCAGAAATTGCGTTTGGCCCCCGGTTGGCACTGGCTTTCATAAAAGAAGTTTTGGAACAAAACGAGGAAGTCGCCGGCCTGCTTGAACAGCAATTGCGGGCGCTTGAGGAGGTGCCCATGCGCGAAAACCGGCCGGATTTCTTCGAGGAGACTTTCAAACTACGCAAGGAATTGTCGGCGTTGCGAAGCGATTTGTGGCGGCTGAAAGGGATTCTGGGAACGTTGACATCCGGACGGGTGTCGTTTCCTGAATCATCACCTGCTATTGCTGAGGCGCTGAGGTTGTTGGAAGACCAAGCCGATTACCTCTACGAAACTGTCGAAAATCTCCGGGACGGCCTTTTGTCTGTGCTTGAGTTGCATTTGAATGTCGTATCATTCGAGATGAACAAATTCATGCGGCTTCTTGCAGTCGTCAGCGTGTTGGGGTTGATCCCGGCGGTTGTCGGCGGATTGTTGGGCATGAATCTGGCCGGCAACCCATGGCCTGCAACGCTATCGCAAGTAACCTTTGGAGTGGCCGCCGCAATTCTCCTTTGCCTTTACATCTTTCTGGTCAAGGGGTGGCTGAAATAATCGAAGCTTAAAAAAGAGGTGCTTTTTCATCCGCGTTGCCGCAACTTTTCGCCCGCTGAAGTGTAACTAAATGAGAAATTAAATGGCACTGGCCTCGGTAAAGCAATTGCTGGCCGACACCCTCAAGGTGTCGCCCGACCAGCTTGAAGACTGGGGGCGAAACTGGCGTGTGGCGGTCGAAGGCGGCTCAACGGAGTCGTTTTTCGCATTTATTTGCCGCGAACGCGGCGTGGCGGAGGACGTTTTCTTGCAGGAGCTGGCCCGGACACTGAATTATCCGTTCCTGGACCTGCCCAAGGTAAACGTGCCAACCGAGGCCCGGAACAAAATTTCCACAAAGGTTGCCTTTCAATATCTTGCGCTGCCTACTGCATTTGACAACGGGGTGTTGCAGGTCTGCGTGAGCAATCCATTTGACGCGGACATGCTGAGCGCGGTGCAATTCGACGCCGGCCTGCCGATTTCACTGGCCCTTGCGCCACGCGCCGAAATTGAAAAGGCACTCAAGAAATACTACGGCGTTGGCGCAGAAACACTCGATGAACTCAATAAAGAGGAAGAACCCCTTGAGCTGGATTTGATTGGCGACAAGGAAATCACCGAGGACGACCAGGAGGCCAGCGTCATCAAATTCGTCAATCAGATTATCTGGGAAGCCTTCAAGGATCGCGCCACTGACATACATTTTGAGCCGGCTGAGGATGAGCTGCGCATCCGCTACCGTATTGATGGAATACTGCATCAGACGCCGATGCCGCCTCAACTGAAGCGATTCCAGGCAGCCCTGATTTCGCGCATAAAGGTCATGTCCGGCATGAACATAGCGGAAAAAAGGCTGCCGCAGGACGGGCGCATAAACGTTCGCATCAAAGGCGAGGAGCTGGACATCCGCGTCTCAACCGTGCCAACTGTTTATGGCGAAAGCGTCTCCCTGCGCCTGTTGACGCGTGGAAAGATTTTCCTGACGCTCGACAAACTTGGATTCTCGCCCGAGGAAGAAGCTGCAATCCGCGAGATAATCGTCAAGCCGCACGGCATTATGTTGGTAACCGGGCCAACCGGTTCCGGCAAGTCAACCTCGCTCTACGCCTTTCTGGCATCAATCAACTCGGTTACAAAGCGCATCATCACCATTGAAGAGCCGGTTGAGTACGAATTAAAGGGAATCAACCAGATTGCCGTTCGTCCAGACATCGGCCTGACATTTGCGGTCGGCCTGCGGCACATCCTTCGGCAGGACCCGAATGTAATCATGGTCGGGGAAATCCGCGACCTTGAGACCGCTGAAATTGCAATCCGCGCCGCGCTGACCGGTCACCTTGTATTTTCAACGCTGCATACCAACGATGCACCCAGCGCATTCACCCGTCTGATTGACATGGGCATCGAGCCGTTTTTGGTTGCATCCTCGGTCGAGGCCGTGCTGGCCCAGCGGTTGGTCCGCACCATTTGTCCGCATTGCAAGGTGGAACAAAAACTCGAAAAAGATTACCTCCGCCGCATCGGCTTCCCGGAAGAGCAGATTGACACCGCGCGGTTCTGGAAGGGCGCAGGTTGCGAGGAATGCCGACAACTGGGCTACCAGGGGCGCACCGGCATCTATGAGCTTTTGGTTGTCAGCGAACCGTTGCGGCCACTCATCATGAGCCGCGCCCCGGCCACAACCATCGCTCAAAAAGCCATGGAGTTGGGTATGCACACCCTGCGCCACGATGGCTGGAAAAAAGTTGCCCAGGGCGTTACCACCATCGAAGAAGTCCTGCGAGTCACACAAACCGAGGAACATCTCAGCCTCATAGACGACGAACTGCGCCCAAAGAAGTAACACGCCATGGCACGTTGGGACACTTGCAACATTTTCAAGACCGCCGCCGGCAGGCAGTTGTGGCAATTCACACCCGACGGCGACAACGTCAAGTTGGTCCGCACGCTTGGCTGGGCCGATGAGGAGCCAGCCCCACGCCGGCACTACGCCAAGGGATGGGGACACCTGCTTCGCAAAAGGCTCAACGTCGGCTGGATGCCGCCCGGAAGCGTCTTTTTGCGGGTTGTTCACCTGCCGGTTGTCGAGGACCCGGCAGAGTTGTTGTCCATGGTTGAGTTCCAGCTCGAAAAACTTTCGCCAATACCGGTTGGCCAGATTGTCTGGAGCATCGAAGTTTTAAGCCCGCCTGTCGAAGGACAGGTAACAGTAATTGTTTTGATTGCCGCCCGGCAGCAGGTTGAGGCCTGCCTTGGCCAGCTTGAAGCGCAGGGGTTCATGGCTGATCGCCTGGAAGCGCCGGTTCTGGACTTGTTGCTTTTGTGTGATCCATCTGTAAATGGCGTCTGGATTTTCCCGCCTCAAGAAGGGACGCATTCGAGTTGGATGGCCGCATGGTGGTATGGCGGCGTGCTCCGCCACATCGGGCTGGTGCACCTGCCTGACGGCGAGCAGCGTCAATTAGTGCTTCAGGACCAATTGCGCCAGATGGCATGGGCAGGCGAGCTGGAGGGATGGCTGACTGAACCGCCAAAATGGCATCTTGTGGCGGATGCCGTTTCTGCCTCGCTGTGGGAACCGATGGTGCGCGCCATCACCGATCAGGATGTCCAGGTCATAATCAGCCCGCCCCCTGCCCAAGTGGCGGCCAAAACAGCCCGCCGGCTTCTTGCTACGACACCCGGCCAGGGTCTGCTGCCCGCGGATATGGCCGCACAATACCGCGCCCGGTTTGTGGACCAACTCTGGATGAGCGGTCTGGGCACGCTCATGATGGTGTACCTTGCATGTGTGGTGGCCTACGTCGGGGCGGTCAAGTTCTACGAATTCAAGCTCGGCCGCGCAAAGCAAAAGGTTGCAGCACTGCAAGGAGCATACAACAACGCCATGCAAAAACGCGCCCTGCTCCAAATCATGGAGGATCAGCAGAAGTTCAAGTACGCCGCCCTCGACAGTTGGGAGGCAATTGCCCGATGCCTGCCAATGGAATTGACGCTAAAGTCAATGTCCTTAAGCCGCGAAAAAACCATCAGCCTTTATGGCGTTGCCCCGGCGGACCAAAGCGCCAAGATTACCGAGTTTAACGCCGCCTTGAAACAGTTCGAGCTGTTTGGCCAGCCGCTGTTTGTAAAGGTCGCCCCGCCCCGAATCGGCGGCGCCGGCGGCAACTTGAACTGGGACTTTACCTGTGAACTCAACCGACTGGAGACACGCGAATGACAGCATGGTTTGACAAATTAAACCTTCGCCCACAAGAGCGCCGCCTTGTAATGCTGGCAGGTGTGGTGCTGTTTGTGGTGCTCAATGTCTTTTTCGTCTGGCCAATTTTCGGCCGCCTCCAGGTTGTCCGCACTCAATTGCAAGCCGAGCTGGATACCGCCGCAAAATATGAACAGGAGATTTCCAAAACTCCCGTGTACGAAGCCAAATTACAACAGTTGCAGGAAGGCGGTTCGACGGTTGACATCTCCGACCAGCCGCTGGCCCTGCTGGAAACCGTCAGGCAGGAGGCCGCCGCGGCAAACCTTTTCGTGCAGCGCATCACCCCGGGCGGCGATGTGCCCATGCAAAACAACCCTTTTTTCGTCGAGCAACGTGTCCGGGTTGATTTTGTGGGAGGCGAGCCGGAATTGGTTGAATTTCTGAAGAAACTCGGCTCCGGTACATCCCTGATGCGGGTTCGGGATATGGACTTGAAACCCGATCCAACCCAGCAAAAGTTGATAGGCAGTTTGACCGTCATCGGAAGTTACCAGAAAAAAACTGGAGGCAAACCAGGCCTTAAAGGTGGAGCCTCCGAGTCTCGCGCCATCAGTGGCATACATTGAACATGAAAAAACGAATCCTAATTTTATTGATGTTGGCCGGCATGACCGCCGGCTGGTTCTGGCCGCTTGCAAACTCGGCAGCTCAACAGTCACCGCCGGCCCCGCCGGCTCCGCCTGTGCCGCCAATGCCAACCAGAACACTGCGCATTCCGGATGCGGCAACCAACAAGCCCGCCGCCGCGCCTGCAGCCAATCCATCGCTGCCGGGCGGTCGCTCGTTGCCATCGCCAATGACGGCGACCAATCCAGCAGCCAGAACAAATCCTGCGGCTTCAACCTCTGCTGCAGTCACCAATCCCGCCGTCAACCTTCCGGCGCCAGTTAAAACCGCTTCCGCCACAAATCAGCCTGCCCGCACCTCCGCTCCGGCTCTTCCAACCGCTGCAACAAATATCGTCCGCCCGCTCCCGTTGGCTACAAACACGGCAGGCACAGGAACTTCAACAGCCGCAGCACCCAAACCTGCTCCGGCCACAAACGCACCTGCGGCCGGCGCGGCGCCTGCGGGCACTGAAACTCAAGGAACCAAAACCACCACCGATGGACAAGCCGGTTTGCAACAACCTGAAAAGGCCACCACTATATCCACAAATGCAGAAGAGGAAATTCCGCCCGGCGCGATCAAATTCCAAGCCGCCGACCTTTCAGCGGTGCTTGAGGTCTATGCAGAATTGGTAAATCGCACACTGCTCAGGCCGGCAAGCCTGCCCGATGCAAAAATTACACTGAAAACCCAGACTGCTCTTAAACGTGACGAGGCAATACGGGCCTTGGAAGCGGTCATGGCCATGAACCAAATCACACTTATCAATGTTGGGGACAAGTTTGTGAAAGTGGTCCAGGAACCGCAGGCATTCCAGCAGGCCAAAGCCCCAACCGAAAGTGACGAAGTCCAAAAAATGCCGGAGCTGTCGCCATTTGTGACCGTGGTAAGGCAATTGACCAACGCCAAGCCTTCGGAAGTTGTTCAGGCATTACAACCGTTTTCAAAAATTCAGGGTGGCGTTGTCGCAATTGACAGCAGCGGCATTTTGGTCATGCGCGATTACGCCGACAACGTCAAGCGGATGCTTGAGATGATAGACAAAATTGATGTCATGATTCCAATTGAAGTCGAGCCGGTGGTAATCCCCATCAAATACGCCCTTGCGGGGGATATTGCGCAAGTGCTGGGACAATTGACTGCCGGCGGCTCGGTTACAAGCACCGGCGCAGGCGGCGCGGCTGCTGCAGGCGGACTCGGCACCATGAGCCGCAGTGGCATGGGAATGATGGGAATGCGCAGCCGCTCCGGCTACGGTGGATATGGCGGGTATGGTGGGTACGGTGGGTATGGTGGTTACGGCGGCGGTTACGGCGGCTATGGCTCCAGTCGCTACGGCGGATATGGCGGTCTTGGAACCACAACACCCATGGGCACCACCAGCCCGATTACACCCGGCACAAGCCCCGGCGCAGCTCAAACTTCTTTCGCCGACCGGCTCAAAAGCATAGTCAGCAAGGCAGCCGGCACCGGTGGTGAATTCCAGGTACTGGGCCAGGCTAAAATAATTGCCGATGAACGGAGCAACTCACTGCTTATCTTCGCCGATCGCCATGACCTGGCGATGATTACCAACATCATTTCCAAACTGGACGTTGTTTTGGCGCAGGTTTTGATTGAAGCCCTGGTCGTTGAAGTCACCTTGGGCAGCGATGCCGACTACGGCATCAGCTATGTACAAAACCGGGCTACTAGAAGCGGCCGCTTCGCAGGCGGCGGCGCCATCAATCCCCACCAACCGGATTTTATCAATCCAGATAATTTGGTAAGAAATCCGGAAGTGCCAGGCGGTTTCAGCTACTTTATGCAGGGCGGCGATTTGGATATTGCGTTCAACGCGTTTGCCTCAGACAGCCGGGCGCGCATTCTCTCACGTCCGAGAATTCAGACATCTCACGCGGTACCCGCCAGTCTGTTTGTGGGTGAGACACGCCCCTATCCAACCGGCAGCTCCTATGGCGGCTACTATGGCGCTTACAACACAATCCAGCAACTCGACATCGGCATCGAGCTGAGCGTCCTGCCTCTAATTAACCCCGACGGCCTTGTGGTCATGGAAATCATGCAAAGAGTGCAAAGCGTGGGCAAAGATGTTGAAATCGCAAACGTAGGCAAAGTCCCATCCACCATTGACCGCACCGCCAACGCAAAAGTTGCCGTTCGCGACCGCGAAACCATCATCCTGGGCGGCTTCATCACGTCCGAGGACCGTCGCTCACATTCAGGCGTGCCTGTGCTCAAGGACATCCCACTGCTGGGTGCTTTGTTCCGCGGCGCCTCAAGAAACAACAACCGCCAGGAAATCATTGTTTTCATCCGTCCGACTGTTTTGCCGACTCCTGAAATCGCCGCACAAGTGGCAGGCGAGGAAACCCGCAAACTGCCGGGTGTTTCAGCCGCCCAAAAGGCATTCGAGCAGGAAGACAAAATCTACAAGGAAAAATTCCGCAAGGAAGAAGAGGCGATTGAGAAAAAACAGCGCAACAAGAAGATTACCGAGCCTGCGCCCTCGCCGATGCCGTTAAATTAAGCCCTGCGGACTAGTCGGCCTTCAACCGCCGAAGCGTCATGTCCCGGATTGCGCCGGTGGTGCCCCATGTCGCAATCCCAAATGGACGCGATTCCTCTATCTCGCCGGGCCGGCAGGAAATCTTTTTATCAGTCCAATCCACATCCACCATTTTGTCATTGTCAATCCATGCCTCGATTTTTTTGGACGTAACCCGCACCCGGATGTGATACCATTGCCCGTTGTTAAACGTGACGTACTTGGTGGTCTCGTTCTCGGACGCATCGGCGCCGTTGATGCTTGAAATCCCAACCACACCCCCGCCCCAGCCTCCTACAATAAGGCTGCACCACGAATTGCTCACCGGAAATGTAAATCCGCAGAAAAAATCGCTCCCCGCAAGGCGGCAGGCGTCAAAATTGACCTCATAATTCACCGTCGGCACAGGGTTGGTGTAATTGACGCCTGTAAACATGTTGCCCTCCTTCATGATAAGCTGGCCGTCCTTGACCAGCACCTCACCCTTTCCGGCAAAATCCGTGATCTTCCATCCCTTCAAACTCGTCCCGTCAAAAAGCACCTGCTCCTCCGGCTCGGCAACATTTGCCGCCGCTTTCGTTGTCGCCTGCCCCTCCTGAGCGACCGCTTTCTTCCGGCAACTGCACCCTGCATTGCCACCTCCTTTGCACCCGGCAGTCCAGATGCAAACCGCGCCCATCAATAAAACCGCCAAAACCGATAATTCTCTCTTCATAACCTTCTCCATTTCTCCAAACCCTACCCTCCCGTCCATTGCAAATCAATAAAACATATCGAATTCAGAGCCGATTGCGCTATGAGAAAAGGCCGTGGTGGCGCAGGTGGGTCTGGTGATGGTGGTGCATGTGGGATTGGCGATGCTGTTGGCGCGGGCACAGCGGCAGGAGCCGTGGAAACCGAATCATTTTTCTTGATGGCGCGCTACTTTGATTGTGAAGCCAGACAGGATGGTGCCGGCTGCCATGGAGCATCTGACTCCGGCCATGCCGTTTTCACTTGTTACTGTTGCCGGGCGGGCGAAGTTGGGTTTGGCATGATGTGAATCCGTGCGTCATTGGTTTGCGGGGCGCCAAGTGTGCTCCGGCCATCGGCCACGTATCGCTCAAGCAACGCCGTCAATTGACGCACAATTTCCGGATTTTGCGCCTGGAGATTGTTGGTTTCACCGGGGTCTTTCTCCAAATTGTACAGTTGCACCGCCGGCAGCCCCTGGTGGCGCGCCTCGGCATCAGTAGGGCTTGCCCACCCACCTGAGCCGGGGCAGAGGCAGAGTTTCCACGGCCCCTGCCTGATGGCAAACCTGCCATGGATCGAATGATGAACAATGGCCTCGCGCACCGGCCGGTTTTCACCGCGTAATAAAGGAAGCAGGCTGACGCTGTCCTCACCCGCAGTTTCAGGGAGTTTGACGCCAAGTATATCCGCAAATGTTGCCAGCAAATCACTCTGGCAGATGGTTTGCGAGGATGCAGCCGGTTTTTTAATCACCGCCGGCCATCTTGCCATGAACGGGATGCGGTGGCCGCCTTCCCAGATATCGGCTTTGTAACCGCGGAAGCCGGCGCTTGGAAAATGGCCTTTCGCTTCGACGAGGCGGACTGCGTTTCGCGACGGACCAATTTCCATGCCTGCGTATGGAGCGTAGCCGTTGTCGCTGGTAACGATTAGCAGAGTGTTGTCCGCCTGCGGAGTATTTTCGATCGCTTTCATGACTTCGCCAACCGCCGCATCCGTTTGCATGACAAAATCGCCATACAATCCAATCGGGCTTTTCCCCTGCCATTCCGGTGTTGGGACAATCGGGGTATGCGGGCTGGTAAGTGGCACATAAAGGAAGTAGCGCTGGTTGCGACTGCTTTGTTCGCCAATGAATGCAACCGCCTTTTTTACAAGGGCGGGCAGAACATCCATCGCCTCAAAATCTTTGTGGGCATCTCCCTCTCGAACATATTTCTTCTTCACCGTTGGCACGCCAACAAAACGGTCATTTTCAATCCAGATGTAAGGCGGCATGTCCAACGAAGCGCTGATGCCGTAAAAATAATCAAAGCCGCAAGTTGTCGGTCCTTGAAGCAGAGGTTTTGAGTAGTCCGGCTTGTTGTCATTGTTTTTGGCCATGCCCAACCCCAAATGCCATTTGCCGATGCATGCGGTGGTGTAACCGTGTTGCTTCAAAAGCGCCGGCAGCGTCAGCCGCCCGGAGGCGATCAATGGCGGGCTGTATCCATCACCAACACCAGACTGCCTGACGGTACGCCAGTTGTAGCGGCCGGTAAGCAGGCTGTACCGTGATGGCGTGCAGACCGAAGATGTGCTGTGGGCATCGGTAAAAACAAGACTCTGACCCGCCAGCCTGTCAAAATGCGGCGTTGGAATTTTGCATCTATCGGGATTGAAGGCGTGAACATCGCCATAGCCCAAATCATCGCACAAAATGACCACTATGTTTGGTAAAGCAGCCCTGGCAGCCGGTTCTGCAGCCCATGCAAAGCATACACCAAACAACAACAAAACGCCGCTTAATGTTGCAACTATGCGCCCGGCTTCAAACAATCGAAATTTCTCTGAAAGATTTCTCAATATCACGGGACATTTCATGGCCTTTTGATGACACGACGGCCGGCCATTGGCAAACAATAAAATGGCTCGCTGCCTCCGCTGCAATGAACCGCACCAGTCTGCAATTCAATTAACCGGTTGCAAAATCCGCGGGCCAAAAGCGAGGTCAAATATCCCCCAACAACGGTAGCAGCAACAATCTCAGCCCTCTGCCTCGGCCAATTTACGGTAAAGAGTGGCCAGGCTGACGCCGAGGAGTTGGGCGGCCTTTTCCTTGTCACCGCCGACATTTGCCAGCACTTGGTTTATGTAAGCCATTTCCTGCTCACGCAGAAAGTCTTTTAACGGACGCATACCGGCCTGTGATGTAACGGCTGCCGCTGGGGCTGGCGCAGCAGCGGCCGCCGGTTGCGGAGTTATTGTGGCCTCCGCCGCCGGTGTTGGGAGCTGGGCTGTTTCCCGGGTTTCATCCTCGGCGCCGCCAAGTTTGTCCGCCAATGGATGCAGTGCAGGCGGCAAATCGGCAACTTGGATGATTTCATTGTCGCTGAGCACACAAGCGCGCTGGATTGCATTTTCCAGCTCTCGGACGTTTCCGGGCCAGTCGTATGCGCACAATACATCCATGGCACGGCGTGTCAGTTTGAACGGCTGCTGTGTGCGCGGATGCACCTTGTCCCGCAAAAAATGCGCCACCAAAAGCGGCACATCATCGCGGCGCTCTCTGAGCGGTGGCAAGACGATCGGAATGACGTTGATGCGATAATAAAGGTCTTCCCGAAAAGCGCCCTCCTTGACCCGCTGTTCAAGCGGCTCATTTGTGGCCGCAACCACGCGCACATTTACATACACCGGCATGTTGTCGCCGACCCGCCGGACTTCGCGCTCCTGCAACACGCGCAGCAGGCGGCTTTGAAGCATGCTCGTCATGGATGCAATTTCATCCAGAAAAATGGTGCCGCCGTCGGCCTCCTGGAACAGTCCCTTTTTATCCGCAATGGCCCCGGTGAACGCACCGCGGCGGTGTCCAAACAGCTCCGACTCAAGCAGGTGCTCAGGCAGGGCGCTGCAATTTATCGGCACAAACGGGGCGAATTGCCGCCGGCTGTTGAAATGCAACGCACGCGCAACAAGTTCCTTGCCGGTGCCGCTCTCGCCCAAAATCAGCACCGTGCTGTCGGTATCGGCCACACGCTCGATCATCTTGAACACCACCTGCATTTTGGCCGATGTCCCGATAATCTGGTTGAACTGGTATTTTTTGCGCAGTTGCTTGCGCAAATAAAAATTCTCCGAGACAGTGTCGCCGTAGGTGAGCGCCCGCTGCACACAAAGCCGCAACTCCTCCAGCTTGAACGGCTTCTCCAAATAATCGTAGGCGCCGCGTTTCATCGCCTCCACAGCCGTCTCAATGGAGCCAAAACCGGTGATGACAATGACAATTGGCGGGGGAATCATTGAACGGGCTTTCTGGAGAATTTCCAGACCATGCGCCCGCGTTTTGTCCAGGTAAAGATCGGTGATGACAAGCTCCGGTGAGTTAAGCTCCAGCGCCTCCAACGCCTCCGGAGCGTTTGTATAGGGGAGCACTTCATGCCCCTCGGCGCGCAACAAGTCGCTGACCGTTTGAATCATGGTCAGCTCGTCATCAACCAATAATACCTTTGCCATGACTCCCCCGAACGTCTCTCAGGACGTTATTTCTTGTTGATCAACTCGCTCATCTTGAAGATCGGCAGGAACATGCAGATGGCAATGCCGCCGACTGTCACCCCCAAAAACACAATCAGCAACGGCTCGATCAAGGAAGTAAGCCCCGAAAGCGTGGTCTCAATTTCCTCATCCAAAAAATCGGCTATGCGTTCGAGCATCTGGTCAACCTTGCCCGTCTGCTCGCCCGCGGTCATCATGCGAATAATCATTGATGGGAAAAGCGGACTTTTGGAAAAGGCCGATGACATGCTATCGCCACGCTCAATATCTTCGGCAGCCTTTCGGATGGCCTTTTCCATGCCGACATGACCAACTGTGTTTGCCACAATTTGAAGCACCTCCAGGATTGGCACGCCGCTGCGCACCAGCGAAGCCAGCGTGCGCGTAAATCTGGCCAGGCATATTTTGTGCCCAATGACTCCGAATATCGGCAGTTTAATTCTCACCCGGTCCCAAAACTCGCGTCCGGGTTTTGTCTTGATGTAATACAACCAGCCATAGATGACGGCTGCGATGGCAGGCACAATGAATATCATGTACTTACGCATCCAATTGCTGAGGTCAATAAGGAATTGGGTTGGAGCGGGAAGGCCGCTGCCGAAGCCCTTGTAAATGTCGCCAAACACCGGCACAACTTTCACGATCAAGAAGATGGTAATGCCAATTGCAATGGTGGTGACTGCAATCGGGTACATCATGGCCGATTTTACCTTCTTGCGCAGCCGGGCGGTGTTTTCAAGGTAGGTTGCAAGACGCGACAGAATCTCGGCCAGCAAGCCGCCGCGCTCGCCTGCGCCAACCATGCATACGTAAAGCTTGTTGAAGACCTTGGGATGTTTGGCCAACGCCTCGGAAAAACTGTCGCCACCCTCAACCCGCATGCATACATCCTTGATGACGTCGCGCATCACCTTGTTGTTTGTCTGCTCGGCAAGGGCCTGGAGCGACTGCACCATGGCAAGGCCGGCGTCAATCATGGTTGCCAACTGGCGCGTGAAAACCACCAGGTCCTGCAACGGCACGCTGCCACCAATAGCCTTTTTCTTGGCCGTTTTTTCCTTGATGGATACAACCAACAAGTTGCGGTTCAACAATGCGGCAATGGCCGCCTGCTCGTTGGAAGCATCCAATGTGCCGCTGATTTCCTTCTGGCTCGCCGGGTCACGTGCTACGTAGGTGTATGATGGCATAAGTCTCTTTCCTAATTATTATTTGTTTTCCATTCCAACACAAGCATGGATTATACCAAATTTATTTCACAAATCAATGCTGCGCAACAACGTAATTTACCTCGGCAGTTTTCCCCGCAAAAGCCTGTATTTTAGCGCGGTCTCTCGCGCGCAAAGCCATGCAATGCGCCAGCCTTGCCGGCCATCCAGAAAGCCCCGCCGCAAAATGTAACCCCGAAACCAACGCCATAAGGCGTGCGCCCACGGCGCCACGATGATCGGGAAAACGCCGGCTTCCAACTGGGTTTCGGCCCACAGATGGGCATACTTCTGGCAACGCGCCCAATGGTCTGCGGCGTCTTTGAATGAATAATGATGCAACTCGCCCTGCAGTGAGATTATCCTGCCGGAACTGATCTGCAGTCTTTCGTGAACCTTGCCCCCGACAAAGCGCGCCCGCTCTCGCCTGAACAACCGCACCAGCCTGTCGGGATACCAGTCCCCATGGCGAATCCATTTGCCATCGTACAACACACAGCGTGGCATGTCGTAACCGCTGACGTCCGCCGGCGGTTCCGTTGCCTTTAACTCAGCCACTTCCCGGCGAAGCTGGGGTGAAAGCTCCTCATCTGCATCCAGACTAAACACCCACGGATACCTGGCGACATCAAGGGCGCGATTTTTCTGCCCCACATACCCAAGCCATTCCTGGTTAATCCAGCGCGCTCCAAATTGCCGCGCAATTTCCGGCGTGCGATCTTTGCTGCCGCTGTCCACTATCACGATTTCGTCCGCCAGCTCCGCGCAACTTGCAAGGCAGCGCGGCAGGTTTGCCTCTTCATTCAATGTAATCAGGCAGAACGAAATCTTCATTGCAGACCTCCATTCCGCCCCAGCAAGCGCATGTAGAGTTGCTCCAACTTGTCCAGCATCCCGTCGAGGCTGTACTGCGCCTCCACCATCTCTCTGCCGCGGATTTTCATCGCCTGTGTCTTTTCAATGTCCGTCAATGTCTCTTTGATGGCCGCCGCCAATGCCTCAACGTCTCCAGCAGGCACGAGCCGGCCTGTTTCGCCTGCGCGTATCACTGATGGGATACCGCCGACATTGCTGCCAACAACCGGCGTGCACGTTGCCAATGCCTGCAGGGCCACCTGCGGCACCCCTTCATGAAGCGATGGAATTACCAATACGTCCAGAGCGCGTAAAATTTCAGGTATATCCTCCCGATAACCGGCAAACAAAACAGAGTCATCCAGGTTGAGCTGTGTGGCCAGTTCACGCACTGCCTTGAGCATCGGGCCGTCGCCGACCATGATGCAACGCGTTGGGAATCCCTGGCTGCGCAAAAGCCGCATGGCCTGCAGCAAAAAGCGATGACCCTTGGCTTGTCGCACCACCGCTATCATGCCAAGCAGGGGTCCCCGGCTTTGCGGAGAAAACTCAAGGCGCGCCTTCGGGCCGTTTGGCGAAAAAACAGCGGTGTCTATGCCCGTTGGTATGGTGGATATCCGATCAGGCGGTAGATCAAAAATATCCTGGAAACCGGCGGTAACCTTCGGACTGGTTGTAATAATGTGATCGGCCAGTCTTCGATATACAATGCCACTCACCCAACGGTTCGGAATTGGCACATCAAAATGCCGGCTGCGGATAATCAACGGCACGCCAGCCAAACGCCCCGCAAGGCCTGCAATCCAGCCATCTCGCGAACTGTGCGGATTAAGTATCTGGATGCGCTCGCGTCTGAGCCACAACGCCAGACGCGCAATTTCGAGCGGAAAACGCAGGCGGCCAGGCTCAATCTTCTGCATCGGTATGCCAGCCTGCCGCGCCTGCTCCGCTATCCGGCTTTTATCAGGCGCCGCCAAATACACATGGCTGCCACGTCGCTTGAAACCGAGCAACTCCGACATTATCCGCCGCTCCTGGCCACCCCAACCCATGCTGGCCTCGGTATGCGCAATCCGCCATTGTATTTTCGAACCTTCAACCATCTGTCGCCTCCCGGCGGCGTTCTCCGGCGGCCTGCTCAAGAATTGCCAGAGTCCGCTCCACGTTCCGCTCCAAATCATAGCGGCCGGCATCCTCTTTAAGCCGGACCTGCCCCCTGGCCATCCATGCCATTATTGCATCGGCAAGGCTCGCAATGTCAGCCGGCGAAGAAAGCACCGCGCCATTAACACCGTCCTGAATCCACTCGCTTGCGCCATTCTGTCGAGTAGTTATTACCGGCAACCCGGCTGCCAGCGCCTCAATGCAAACATTTGCCGACGGCTCATAAATTGGCGTCAACACAAACAAGTCCGCCGCGGCGCACGCATTCTCCATGTCCGGCACCGGCCCTGCGAAAATCACATTTGCGGGAGCGCCCTTCGGCGGGCGGCCCTTGCCGGCCACAACCAATTTCAGCGGCATTGGCAATGTCCGCCTGTTTAGAATTTCCACCGCCTGCAGCAAAAACCGCAGCCCCTTCCTTTCCCAGCCGGAGCCGGCGAAAAGCAGGACATAATCACCATCGGCAATCCCCCAACGCCTCCGTGTTGCCTGCCGATTTCCGCTCTGAAATCTGCGCACATCCACGCCGTTTGGCACCCAATGGATGCGCTCGGCAGGGAAATCGAAGTTCTCCAAAATTTCATCCCTGACCATCCGCGAATTCACAATGATATGGCGCGTATTTTGCGGATTGAATACCTCCGCCTCCAGGGCGAGCATCTGCCGGTGGAACCAGCCCCAGCCAATGAATGGGCGCCGCCATGCCGGCGCAAACTCCCTGCGTCGCTCCAGCCACACCCTGTGCAAACCATCGCCAGCTCTATAAACATCCTGGCAAATCGTTCGCTCCAGACTGAATACACAATCAAAAACATGCGCATTCAGCTCCTTCTGGACTGCCTCGGCAAACCGGCGCGGGCGCAAAGCGCGAATGCCGCCCACTGGCAGCGCATGGAGCACAACGCCCTCCGGCAGGCCGGCCCATTTCTCGGCCAAAACATGTATTTCATGGCCTCGCTGCGCCAATGCCTGCACCAACCGCTGCAAATACAGCTCCGCGCCGCCTGTTGCGGAAAACTGCCGGCGTATCAGGGCCAGTTTCATGCGATTGAATTCGGACGGTTCGACACGCATGGCGACAGCCAGCGACGCCCGCCTGCCGCTCGAATATGGCGGCAAACAATCAGCCGACGCAAGGCCAAAGCCGGCACTACCCCCGCCAGACAGAAAATTTCAATTGAACAGAAGCCGGGAATTCAGCGGGAACCTGTTAAAACATCCCGTTACAACATTAACTTTTTTCTGAAAAGGCAGATGCGACAATAATTCGGCCTAGTAGCCAACGGGCATGAAATACCCGATTATTTTTTCCGGATTCCGCACACAAATTTGTACGTGGTCAAGCGCCCGCACCGCCGCGCCCGGGTACAGCTCGTCTCCTTCAATAAAGTAAGCTGCTACAGTGTCAAAAGGAGGAAGTTTTTGCATCTCGCGAAGTCGGTGTACAGTTTCAAAAACTGCACAATCCAGTTTCCTATTGTTGAAATATCGGCCGGAATTTTCAGGAAGTGGTATTCGCTGCCGCTCGCAAGTCTCCTTCAAATGTTCATAGGCCTTCTTGAGGTATTCCAAGCAATTGCGATTGGCAAGATTGAGACAATGTCCAACTTCAATCGCAGCCCCAATTATCCCCGGTTTTTGAAAACCACGTTTTTTAGCCCATTCGATGGCTCGTTTTGGATCATCGGCCCAAAAATAAATTCCCCTGCCAAGCCAGTCATATTCATTTGAACTGGGCTTTAATTTTGTTTTTCCAGCAACAACCCTTTCAGCCAAATCCCGCCGGCAACCGTGGTAACCCAATACTATCCTGTCAGGGAGCATCGCCCAAATTGCATTCTCTAAGGTTTACCGGGATGTCCTTTTAGAGTTGGTTCTATTCTTCGCCGCCGAATCTAAAACGCCAACCTTTTTAAGGAATGCTATGCGCTTTTCCTGAGAAGCCGAAATTTTCTGCGCAGCTTTGCGCATTTGCAAAATCTCAGCCGCCACAAACCGCTCTGAAAATTTTTCACCAACCTCTAAGTTCATTGCGCTTCAATTTAAGCCGCCATAACAGTCGCCGCAAGTTTTTTGGCAAACTATTTGCCCAATTTTGGCGGTCTTGTCCTTATGATTACAAGGCTCAGCGAGCAGAAGCAGGCTGCGGCAGCAAGGAACATTGCGGGGAATCCCCATGCCATCCGATTGCCAAGCAGCACACCGCTGATGAACCATACCGAAGAACAGGCATAGGCAGCCGCAAGAATTGTCCGAAGCAAAACACCCGCTGCCCAACCTTGCTTGCGCGCCCATTGGCCCAAAACCCAGCCGCCTGCAAATAGCGGCAGCAGTTGCGCCCACCAGTAGGCCGTGTAACGCCACAAGACCAACTGCGCCCCAGCCAGCCCAACGCACCCGCCCAGCATAATTGCGGCCTTCAAAGGCGCCTCCAACGGCGGCTGGCTCGGAGTCCGCGCCGGCAGCCGCCGCGCCAACCACGCCTCCACATCATTCATCAACTGGCTGAGTGTCCGCTGCCTGAGGGATGGGTAATGCAAGTAATAGACTCGCAACTCTGGTGAAGGGTATTTCGAAAACAACCTCTTCTTCCACGCCCCAGGTTTTGGCAACGCCGCGGATACTAGCGCATCTGAAATAAATTCATCCACATCTTGCGGCTTTGTTGGCGGTGGTATGTTTGGATTTATCTCCTGGCCTTCGGGCGTGTTTTCGCGGCGCAAACGCAACAAGCGGCTTATGCGTTCGGCGGCAAATTCCTGTCGCGCTATCGCCGATTGCAAACCGGAGGCGCTTTCAAGCAAATTGGCCGCCAACTGGTCCATGAAAAAAGTGCGCTCGCGCTCAAAAGCAAGCAGCAACAACACCATGAGTGCAATCGCCAGAAGCACCGGCGCCAACGTGACCGTCAGATAAACGACAATCACAGCGCAAAGTATCAAGACGATCAGCGTAATCCAACTGCCGCTTTCTGAAGGCTCCGAAGGCTCAATTGCGCTTGAAAAAGTGCGCCAACCCGCGGCGCCCTCATGCCGGATAAACCCCACAGCCCTCAATGGCGTTTCCAAAACAGGAGCAAGACCACATTCGGGCCGCGAAAGCCATCCCAATTCCCGCGCCAACAATGCGCGCAATTCCTCATCAGATGGCTGCACCTGTTCAAGCAACCCTTGCGGCACCACAATCCCGCCCCGCTTTATGTTCCATCCACAACTGGCCAGCCTGACTTCATGCGGATTCAATTCGAGCGCAACCCGCGGCATTGGCAGGCCGGCTTTGGAAGCCACCGATGCCAGCGCGTTGAATACACGCAACTGTTCTGGATTTGCCGTAACCGGCTCAATCCAAAGATGCGGCGCCCTTGTCCGCGCATAAACACCGTATGCATACAATGCGCCCAGGCAAACTGTTCCCGCCAGCATCGCCGGCGTCCCCCATAGCCGCAACCACCACGCAACAGCCATCAAAGCCACCAACACACCCCACAGCGCCAGTCCGCCGATTGCGTACAACTCCGCCACTCGCAGCCGCCCGGCTTGCGCTTCTGGGGCGTACGATTCAGGCGCAGCTATCACTGGCGGCGCTGCTGTGCCCGCCGGCTTGTTCGCTACCGGCGGCGCAGGCACGTTTTTGGAATCCGGCTCCATCGCACAAATTGATTTGCCATCAAATCGCCAGATTGTCAGCTTGAAAGAAAAACAATGCAATGCTCGCGCACAAAATGGCGTCACAAAAAAGCGCAGGACATAGCGATTGTGCATTGAAATAAAAGCTGGAAATCGGCATCCTAACGGCATGATACATTCCATCGGAAAAACCCTGGGACTGGGCGCCGTTTTGGCTGCCATGGCGCTCCCTGGCTCTGATGCCCCGGAAAAAATCGGCTCCCGACCCTACGAATTAGTTTGGGCCAATCGCGTGTCGGACGATCACCCGCCGTTGGTGGATTTTGAGGATTTGACCGGCTGGACTGTGGAGGTTCAAAACAGCGTTGCAACGCTTGTCAGAAGCCGCGAGCAGCAAATCTGGGGACAGTATGTTGGCAAGTTGACTTACAGGGCCACCGGCCAAAACCCGCAAATCCGCCTGCGTCCGCCACAGCCGTTGCCAATAAAGGACGCCTTCGACGCGGTGAGTCTCTGGGTTTATGGCAACAACTGGGGCTACTCCCCTGACCCGCGCACTCCGCCGGTGCGAATCAGCGTGCTTATCGCTGATTCACAAGGGCGCGAACTCCAGGTGCCTTTGCATCAAGTGGATTGGACTGAATGGTTCCTGTTGCACCGACGTTTGACCGATGACCAAATCGAGCGTGTGAAAAATGGGGCATCTTTCAGGGGCTTTCTGATTGTCAACGGCAAAAACACCGAAGACCGCGTCTTGTTTTTTGACAACCTTGCGGTTTTCAAAGAGAGCTTTCCGCCGTTAAAATTTGAGCCGCGTCCCGAACGCGGCATTCCAATGTTCCCCGGACAATCTGCCGGGGCAAACACCGGCCCCGGACGGCTGCCTTTCCCAACACGGCCTCAAACCATCCTGCCGGATAATCTGACTCGAAACTTCAAAACCCGTCTCATCCGTGACGGCAATGGCTGGCGGTTAATTTACGAGGGTGAGGACGGCCAGTTGATTTGGCGGCTGGCTCCTGAAACTGGGACATGGAGCGATTTGTCCGCTGAATGGAAACCGGCTGGCAGAAAACAGCCGGCTGCCGGCCCGTTCAAACCGTGCGTCGGCGGTGGCGTCTGGCTGCAGACAGCGCAGGGTCCAAAACCGCCGGAAACTGTCCGGCTACTTGAAACATCACAGGAAAAAGATTCAGTAAAAACACGGTGGCAAATCGGCCTCAGCAATATATCCGCTGAAGTTCAATACACCTACAAACTCTGGAACAAATCTTTGGTCATCGAGGTTGCATGTCCGGGCGGGCATGTTGGAGAAGTCCGCTTTGGCAAGGCCGCCGGTTTGCCCGAGCCGCGGCTCGCTACCACGCCATTTTATCCCGCGCATGGCGGCAGGTCCGCAGTGGTTGTAAGCGGCGGCGCCGAAGCACCATTGTTTCTTACAGGGCATGTGGACTGGTATATGTCCAATGGCTCGATGCTTTGGGCGCGCAACGGAATTGATGACAACGGCGTTCAGTACCACGGCGGAACACGGTACATTCAAAAGACAGACGGCAAACGCAACGACTGTTTCGAGCGATTTTTTGTTTCGATTTCCCCGCGATATGAAGAAGTGCTGGCGACTGTTCCGAATCCGCCTTCACCATGGAAACATATCACAGGCACGCGCCTCTGGCGCGCTCATGGGGCTGGAAACCGCACAAATGACATGCGTTTTTGGGCGGATGTGCATCGCCACGGCATAACCCAAATGATTGTCACTGACCACGAAACCGGCTGGCGCGACGGCGGCGAAAGTTTCACCTTCCGGACGCGCCCGGCTCCGGGAAAAGGCGGCGATGCCGGGCAATATGAGTATGCCCGTTTCATGCAGGATAAACTCGGGTTCGTTTACGGGCCGTACAACAATTTCACCGACTTTGCGCCCGTCAACGAATACTGGAATTATGACATGATCAGCCGCACCCCCGACCGCCAGTTGCAAAACGCCTGGATGCGTTGTTACGCCCCCAAACCGCAGCGCGCCGTTGAGTTCGCCGCGCGCCTGCCTTTCATCATACAGGAGAAATTCCATTTCAGCACAGCCTATTGCGATGTGCATACCGCAGTTGCCCCATGGGACAGGGTGGATTACGACGAGCGCGTGCCCGGCGCCGGGACGTTCGCGGCCGTCTTTTATGCCTACGGCGAAATCATGTTGCTGCAAAAAAAGGCATGGAATGGACCTGTATATTCAGAAGGCAACAATCACGCCTTTTATTGCGGATTGACCGATGGAAATTACGGCCAGGACCAGTCCTATCGCCCGGCTGAAAATCCCTGGCTGGTGGATTTTGATTTGCGCAAGTTGCACGATTTGTCCTGCAACTTCGGCATGGGCAATCCGGGCATGTTTTACGCAAATGAACGCTCCCGCCCAGGCGCCGAGGGACGCGATGCATGGGTGGACAGATTCCTGGCTGCAACCGTCGCATTTGGGCATCCCGGATTTTTGGTGATGGAAGGCGGCATGGCTTACGGGCTGCGCAGTTATTACATGCTCCAGCAATTGCACAGCCGTTATTGCCTGACAAATGTGGTGGAAATCCGCTACGCCGACAATCAGGGCCGGCTTTTGGACACCAGCGCCGCAATTGCCTCCGGCGCATATCGTCTCTCACAGGTGCTGGCACGGTATGCCGACGGCACCTGCACCGCCGCCAACGGCAGTCGCTCAAATCGCCTCAGTGTTGTAGCATGGGGACGCAAGCTCGATTTGCCACCAAACGGCTACGCAGGCTGGACTGCACGCGGCGACATTGAAGTGCTTGCCGCCGACTCCAAGGGCCATCGCTGCGATTATGCCGCAACTCCTGAATACCTCTACGTGGACGGGCGCGGCCGGTTTATGCGGTTCCCGCGCGCAGCTAGCAGCGGCGTTGGCATCTGCCGCATCCTCGGCGGAGGCGAGTTTGAAATAATTCCTTTTCAGGGCGCCGAGGCCGGTTTCGCAATCCAGGCCGGCACAGTTGTCGCACTTGATCGCGAGCGCAAGGAATTGGGGCCGGCATCCTGGCGCGCCGCCCGCGGCCTGACTTACATCGAGCCTGTAACTAACGCCTTCAGCTACCGTGTCCGCGGACGCCTCGCACCTCCAACAACAAGGCTCTCCTGCGCGCGCGACGAGGTCGTCCCTGGCGAGGAAGTCTTTGTGCGCGGCAAACAGTTGCACACCGTCAAAATTCCATCAGACGCACGGCCGGGCCAGCGCATCTGGCAGCAGTTGGAAGGCGAATGGATTGATTTCACCGTCGTCCCACTTGCCGACATGGACATCGGTCTTTCAAGCAATGCACTTGAATTAAAATTGACCAGTCATCTGCCACAGACAGCCTCATTTCAATTGCAAGCCGGCGCCCGCCGCCAAACCATTTCACTTGCCCCGGAAACTGCAACCATCGCCCGGATTGACCTCGGCGTGCCTGTCGAAGAGTCCGCCACCGTGCTGCCATTGCAACTGAACTCGGGCGGGCTGTCATTGAAAAAAGAAATCGGCCTTCTCGTTGAACGCGGCGCGGTGCAGATTTGCCCGCTGCCTGCATGGACTGCCGGCTTCTGCCTGCGCGGCGGCAAAGAGCAAAGCGGAACCGGCGCGCATGGGGTTCTTGTCCACGCGCAGCCAACGAGTTGCGGCGGCAAATCTCGAAACAGCATTTTCATGCACCCGCCATGGCAGGGCGGCGTTGGCTATTCGTTCGCGGTTTACGAACCCATCACGCTCCCTGCCGGCCAGCCTGCCGCATTTCGCGCCTATGTGGGCAAAGCCGATGACAGCGATTTTGGCGACGGCATCCTCTATCAACTGAAAGTTCTTACTGATGGCCAGCCGCCTGCTTTAGCCGGCGAGATGTTGGTTACAAATCATTCCTGGCGCGAATTCGAGGCGGATTTGTCACGCTGGGCAGGTCAGCGGGTGCGACTCCAACTAATCACCGATGTCGGGTCACACGACAATTCCTCCGGCGACTGGGGCTGCTGGGCCGAAATGCGGCTGGAATCAAAATATCCGTTGTTGCGCTATGAACTTTCGCCGGCTGTGGAAAAGCTCCGCAAAGAGCCGGGGCCGTATCCTGCCACGAACCTTACTGTGGCAGATTTAAGAAAAGCGCGCGCCGGCTGGCTGCGCTTCGACGGCAAGGGCCTCGAAGGCCCCGGAAAATACGTCGTGTCTGCCTTTCTCAATGGCGTCGCCCTGGGCGCTCTCCCTTCAGCTCCGGGGAATGAGACAGAAGGGAAGTTCACCGAAAAAGTCCGTCTGCAACTTCCCGCGGCTGCATTGCAAACCCTGTCGGCACGGAACCGGCTTTTGATTGAAAATCCCAATGGCGACTGTTTCAGCCTGCGCCGGTTTTGGCTGGAACTTGAGCTGGCTGACGGGCGCCGTTGTTCATCTGACATTTCCACCGCCACCTACTCGCAACCGGACAGTTGGAATTTTGCAGAAGGAATCAAGCTGCCTCCAAAAGAAAATATCCAACTCGACATCTGGTTCAGCGGCTTGAAGTAGTAAAACAGCCACCACAAGTCCATTGCCGGAAAAATTTTTACCATTGTCAACCGCCCGGTTGGCCCAGCCTACAGCCTCGGTTCAACACCAAGCAAATTCCTTACGAAAAAGTCCTGCATCCGCCGCCAGCCATAAGGACTGCCCCCCGCCCCATGGCCTGCGCCGGGAAATACAATCAGCTCAAAATCTTTGTTGGCCTTTATCAATGCGTTGACAACCTGCATGGTGCTTGATGGATCAACATTTTTGTCCAGCTCACCAACCGTCAACAGCAACTTGCCCTGCAATTTGTGAGCCTGTGTGACGTTTGATTGTTCCGCGTAATGCGGCCCCACAGGCCAGCCCATCCACTGTTCGTTCCACCAGATTTTGTCCATACGGTTGTCATGGCAGCCACAGTCAGCCGCTGCCGCCTTGTAGAAATCCCCATGCGCAAGCAAGGCGCGCAATGCGTTCTGGCCGCCAGCCGAGCCGCCATATATGCCAACCCGTGATATATCCATTTGCGGGTACTTCGCCGCTGCAGCCTTGATCCAGAGAATGCGGTCTGGAAATCCGCCGTCACCCAGATTTTTCCAACATACATCATGGAATTTCTTGGAGCGATACGCCGTTCCCATCCCGTCAATCTGCACCAATATAAACCCAAGCTCGGCCAGCTCCATCATCCGGCTGGAAACACTGAAGGACTTCGGCACAAACGCCCCTTGCGGGCCGGCGTATATGTGTTCGATTACCGGATACTTCTTTTGCGGATCAAAATTCGTCGGGCGGATAATTATCCCGTAAATATCCGTCTGGCCGTCGCGGCCTTTTGCCACAAACGGCTCCGGCGGCCTCCATCCCGTCTTGAGCAGCGCGGAATGATCCCCACGCTCAAGCAGGCAGACCAGTTTCCCGTCAGCCGTGCGCCGAAGCTCGTTGACCGGCGGCATGTCCACCCGCGAATAAGTGTCTATGAAATATTCCCCGTCCGGCGAGTATTGAATTGAGTGAGTGCCGTTGCCCTCGGTCAGCACCGTCAAGCCGCTCCCATCAAATCCAACCCGCGCATAGTGCACATAATAGGGGTCCTGTCCCGGCAGAATCCCGCCGGCGCGGAACCAAATCTGCCGCTTTTCAGCATCCACCCGCTCAACTCCCCTCACCACCCATTCGCCTTTGGTAATCTGATTTTTAACGCTCCCGCTTTTCGCGTCATATAGATAGAGGTGATTCCAGCCGTCGCGCTCTGACATCCAGATAATCTCGCCGGTCTGGTCAAGATACTGTACATATAAATTTCCACTGTAATTTATGAAAGTCTGGCTTTTTTCCTCCACAATCGGCCGGGCGGCGCCGGTCTGGGCGTCCACAGCCACAATTCGCAAAACTTGATGCCCCCGCTGGTTGTATAAAAAAGTGAACCGTCGGCTGTCAGGTTCCCAGCGTAAATCAGTTATGCTCCAGGGATTGTCGAAAAGTTCGTTCGAGACCGGGACATGCTTTCGCGATGCAATGTCGAACAGTTGCGGCTGGTCTTTTGCAATCCTGTCACCCGGCTTCAGATAATCAATCGAATGCAACTTCGGCTGCAACTGGTCCGCAGGCGATGATTCTATCAAGTAAACCTTCCGCTCCTCTCCGCGTTGGGTGCGCACCGCCACCAGTTTTTTTGAGTCCGGCGACCAGTAGAATCGTTCGCCATAAAAGTCGTTTGTATGTCCGTCTGTGCTTAACTGGATTTCCTCCTTTGTCTGCATGTCGCGCAGCCATACATTGAAGTTTTTTATGAAAGCCTGCCAGCGCCCGTCCGGTGACGTGTTTTTCGGCACAGTCTTCCGGCGGGTTTCACGCGGTGCAGGCGCTTGCAGCGCGGTTTTGCCATCCACCTCGCAACGCTCAGGCTGTTCCCCGGCCACAACGCCCGCAAGCGGCTTTCCATTTCCATCCACCACAAGCCACGCATGCCCGGCATAGGTGTGTTGACGGCGTTCTTCGCCGGCCTTGAGCCTCCCGTAGCTGTGTCGCTGGCCTTCAGTGTCGAGCCATATAATTTCAACTTCCCCGCCTGTCTTGTTGACGAATGTGATTGAGGTTTCTTCGCCTGTGCGCCGGCTCGCCCGCGGCAACTCCCCAGTTGGCTTCGCGGCAGGCTCAGAAATCGCAGTTGCCGGCAGTTCCCGCAACGAATAGGTAGCCAAATCCGCCCTCCAATTCTTGCCGCCGGCCCGAAACTCCGCCGCTTTTTCATCCGGTTTGAGTGTGAGCAGTTCCAACGGCAGCCGCCCGGCCCGAACATCCTTTACACCCACCTTTGCAAGCGCATCAGCCAGCCGCTCATGGTCAAAGGCCGGTTTCCGCTCCCCCTTCACGGCATCTACTAAAACAAATTCGTGCGTGTCCGGCCCGGTTTTGACCTGATACCAAAACTTCCTGTTCCCAGGCAGCCAGTGCGCCTGCACCTTGTCGCGAAAAACTTTGTTGGCTGTAAGTTTCCCAAGATTCCGCGCGCGCTCATAATCGGCAGCCGTGCCTTGTCCGAGGCTTTTCGTGGCGGACAACGCCAGCAAGCCAACCGCCAACACCAGCCCACAACATTTTCCAATGGATTTGACGCCTTTGATCGCGATTTTCAATTTTTCAGGGTGCATGTTGATTGCATATTTCGCGGCAATTGCCAGAACCCGGCGGGTTGGCCTACCGCAATTCATTGCTCTTCTGAGTTGATGCTAAACTTAATCCTTCGCCTTTTGCGCTTCAGGCAGCCGTACGGAAACGTGCCCGGGCCTCGGAAACCTTCAGTCCAATCACCTCTATCCGCGCAGGATCATGACAACCAAGGCCGGCTTCCGCCGCCCATAACAAATGGTTTTCGCCCGGAAACGGGAACTGGCCATGGTTCGCCGTCGGATTATAACCCATCGCAGCGGCGCAGACAGCATCTGTGCAAACCGCGTTGCGTCCAACAAACAGCAATTTCGGTTGCAGCGCCTCAACGCCCTTGTTCCATGGGCCTTCACCGTTGCGGATTGTTTCCACGCCGTCTATTACAGCCAAATCCACCGGCCGCGCGCCCAGCAAATCCGCGGTGATGCGCGGCACCCGCACAACTGCCTCCTTCGGCGGATTCTCACCCAATTGTTGCGGCACGCCTTTTGGCAGTGGCCGCTGATTGTTGTGAAGCGCGGCCACACGCGCCTGCACGCTGTCTTCATTCGGCGCGTCATCCCCGTAAAGGGCCGTGGGCGTGATGCCAAAAATGTTTTTAACCGTCATCGTCACTCCGGCAGTGGCGTGATCTTTCATCTTCCCCACCGAAATGAACACATCCGTCTTGTCGTACCAACTGTTAAGGTCAAATGCTGGAAACAAATACCCGCCCCACGGCACTTTGAGCCTGCTGTATTGCCGGGCGCTTCCGCGGTTTTTGGTGTTCTCGAAAACTATCTTATGTCCTGCCGCTGATTGCAACGCGGGCAAATCCCAGCCCGCCTTGCTCAGAATTGTCTCCGGCGATTCGCGATGATACCAGGCCTCCACGATTGCAATCCGCTTTGCTCCGGCGCGGTCCAGGGCTGCGCACAATGCTGCCACTACATGTGGATGAATATGAAATGTGCGCGACGCCGGCAGTCCCAGCAGCGGCTCGGCTGGCCCGGTCATGTTGATTTTGACGGTGACTGTTTTCCCGTTTACAAGCCGCCCGATGCCACCAATTGCGTCCAGGGCGGCGTCCAGCTCCCGGCGCACCTCTGCCGGGTCATAGGATTGGCAGCGCCTGATTACCACTGGCGAACTCGGGGCTTGCGCGGCGCGGTTTGGACGGTTGACAGGCGGCGGCGGCTCCGCCCCCTTTATCAGCGAATGCCAGCCGCCCAGCGCCAGCAAACCGCCGACACCCAGCGTCCGCCCAAGCATCTGGCGGCGGCTAAGCCGCGAACATGCGATTGAATAATTCTCAGGATAACAACCGGCGTAAGGATGGTTTGGTTTCATACTCATAATTCAGGGAAAGGCAGCAGGCGCGTTTTCAAAACACTTTCCTGGCTGCAATTTGTCATGGGTTAAAAGTGCTGCATCCAGCATCCAATGTCAACTGCAAGGGCCGGCTTTCCAATCAGCTCTTAATTTTGAAATGTCAGCCTGAAACCGCCTTTGAAAACAACCTCGGCCAGCACTATGACCAGAAAAATCCCGCTTATCAGTGCGTTTAACCGGAAAAATGCGTTTTGAACCCAGTTGAGGCTGCGATGGCGCGCAAGCCAATGCTCCAAAACCAGGCATCCCAAAATTAAAAGCAACCCAAGCAAATAGCCAAGGCGGAACCGGCACAAAAGGCCGTATGCCAGCAGCAATCCCCACATCGCCATATGCGCCAAAAAAGATGCTATCAGCGCATTTTGCGGCCCCCATTCAACCACAAGCGATTTCAGCCCATGGGCGCGGTCGAACTCGTAGTCTTGCAACGCATAGATGATATCGAAACCCGTCAGCCAGCAAACAACGGCCAGAGCCAGAACCCCAAGCGCAATTCCATCCTGCAAATGTATGTCCGAGCCTCTCACGGCCAGAAACGCGCCCACAGGCGCCAGCGCTAGCGCCACACCCAAAAAAATGTGCGTGTATGCCGTAAACCGCTTTGTAAGCGAATAAAAACACACAACCACAAGCGCCACCGGCGAAAGGTAAAAACAGATTGGATTCAGAAAATAACTGACAACAATCAGCCCGGCGCCGCTTGCCGCCCATAGCGTCCAGGCCGCAGCCAGTGAAATTTTACCCTGCGGCAGATGTCTGCCGGCGGTGCGTGGATTCAACGCGTCAAAATGCCGGTCCACAATCCGGTTGAAGCTCATGGCGCAGGTGCGCGCACATACCATGGCCGCCAGAATCAACAAAAACACCCGCCATCCAGGCCAGCCCCGGTTTTCCCGCGCCGCCACCGCCATCGAGGCCAGCGCAAACGGCAGGGCAAACACGGTGTGCGAAAATTTGACAAACTCACCCCACTTGCGAATCGCGCCAAACACAGCCACAAGCTAGCAAAACCAAATCAAAAAACCAAGCGGCAAGCTTGCGCACTGCCAATCCGGCTGCTGATTTTTATGGCAAAACCCGCCAGAGACCGCTATCTCTATTGGCATTCGATGGCTACTAAATCGTCTAAAATTGGCATCGTTGGTTTGGGCTACGTGGGGCTGCCGCTTGCGTTGCAGTTCGCGCGTTCGGGCGCAGTCGTGCTTGGGCTGGACATTGATTCCAAAAAAGTCGAGTCCATCAATGCCGGCCAAAGTTACATCCTGCACATCCCCTCGCGCGATGTCCGCGAGCTTGTTCAAAAGGGCCGATTCTCCGCAACCACGGATTTCTCGCGCATCCGCGAGCTTGAAGCGGTGATTATATGCGTGCCAACACCCCTGACCAAAACCCGCGACCCGGATTTGTCATTCATCATTAAAACCGGCGAAGCCATCGCGCCGCATTTGCAGCGCGGCACGCTTGTTGTCCTGGAATCCACCACCTATCCGGGTACAACCGAGGAAGATTTGCGCAGGGTGTTGGAAGCCGGCTCCGGCCTCAAAGCCGGGCGCGATTTCCACCTTGCCTTTTCGCCGGAACGCGAAGACCCCGGCAATCCGGACAGCAAGGTCGCCTTGATCCCAAAGGTCATCGGCGGTCTCACCCCCGCCTGCCTCGCTCGCGCCAGTGCCTTGTACAAACGCGCCCTCAAAAAAATTATCCCGGTCTCATCCTGCCGCACAGCCGAGGCGGTCAAACTGCTCGAAAACATCTTTCGCAGCGTTAACATCGCGCTGGTCAACGAACTGAAGGTTGTCTATTCCGCTATGGGCATTGACATCTGGGAAGTAATCGAGGCCGCCAAAACCAAGCCTTTCGGTTTCATGCCATTTTATCCGGGGCCGGGCCTTGGCGGGCACTGCATTCCCATTGACCCGTTCTATCTTACCTGGAAGGCGCGCGAATACGGCCAGCATACGCGCTTCATCGAGCTGGCCGGCGAGATCAACACCTCGATGCCTCAGTTTGTCGTCAATCGCGTTGCCGAGGCCCTCAATGCCGCCGGCAAGCCCCTGAAAGGCAGCCGCGTGCTCCTGATCGGCCTCGCCTATAAGGCAAATGTGGACGACGACCGCGAATCCCCTACTTATGTGTTGATGGATTTGTTGAACAAACAGGGCGCAATCGTGGCCTATTTCGACCCGCACGTCCCCGTCATCCGCCCAAGCCGCGAACATTCGCATTGGGCCGGCACACGCTCCGTAAAGTGGAGCCGCTCCGTCATTTCATCATTCGACGCAGTGGTCATCGCCACCGCCCACAAAGCCGTCAACTACCGGCAGCTCGGCCAATGGGCGCGTTGCATCATTGACACTCGCAACGCCATGGCAGGCATCCCGGCCGCCTCCGGAAAAATCTGGAAAGCCTGATCTTCTCCCGCTCATGCCACCGTCACTCAAACTGCAATCCAAATGACAGCCTACGAACAAACCAGCCAGTCGCTCCGCCAACAACCTCGCCGCTGGCTGGTGACAGGTGTCGCCGGCTTCATCGGCTCGAACCTTCTGGAGGCACTGCTGCGCCTTGACCAGTCGGTTGTCGGTCTGGACAACTTCGCCACCGGCTACAAAAAAAATCTTCTTCAGGTCAAAAACCTCGTTTCGCCTGAACAATGGAAACGGTTTGAATTTCTCGAAGGCGATCTGCGCGCCCTTCAAACATGCCAGCGCGCATGTCAGGGCGTTGACATTATTCTGCACCAAGGCGCCCTTGGCTCGGTGCCGCGCTCAATTGCCGACCCGCTTGCCAGCCACGACGCCAACCTCACCGGCACCCTCAATATTTTCATGGCCGCCCGCGACAACGGCGTCAAACGCGTCATCTACGCCTCCAGCAGCTCCGTCTATGGCGACCACCCCGGCCTCCCAAAAGTCGAAGATGCCATCGGCAAACCGCTTTCCCCCTACGCAGCCACCAAATTGATGGATGAAATCTACGCCGACATCTTCGCGCGCTGCTACGGACTGCAAACAATCGGCCTCCGCTATTTCAACGTATTCGGCCCGCGCCAGGACCCCTCCGGCGCCTACGCCGCGGTAATCCCAAAATGGATTGCAGCAATGCTTCAGAACCGCCAGGTCGTAATTTACGGCGACGGCGAAACCAGCCGCGATTTCTGCTACATCGCCAACGTTGTCCAGGCCAACCTGCTGGCTGCCACCACCGCCAACCCGGAAGCGCTCAACCGCCCCTACAACATCGCAGTCGGCGAGCGCTCCACACTCAACCAGCTCTTTGAGCTGCTCCGCGATAAAATCCAGCGCGTCCGCCCCGGCCTTGAAATTGCCCGACCGCTGCACCAAGACTTCAGGCCCGGCGACGTCCGCCACTCGCTGGCGGACATCAGCCGCGCCCGGCAACTGCTTGGCTACAACCCAACCCACAGGCTCAGCGAGGGATTGGATGAAGCACTCGAATGGTATTTGCATAACGTGGTTTGAAACCCTGAAAGGCGCATATCCGGCAACGCCTCCGCCATCGCCAAATCGCGCCCAAACTATACTCGTATATTTTGCACTCCAATGACTTGGTGGCAAATATTATTATCCGCACTGGCCGCCCTGAGCATGTTGCTCCTGCTCTGGCAATGGCTCGCTGCCTTGCGTTTCCCTTTGCACCGCCGGATTGCATCCCCATCCTTCTTTCCCGCCGTCACAATTTTCAAACCACTGAAAGGGGCCGACTCCGAAACCGAAACCTGCCTCCGCAGTTGGCTCGCCCAGGACTACCGCGGACCTGTCCAGTTCCTGTTTGGCGCCGCCTCCGAAAATGACCCGGCCTGCGATATTGCGCGAAAACTCATCCGGGAATTTCCGGAGCGCGACGCAAAACTAATCATCGGACCCCAATCCAACTGCCCCAACGCAAAGGTTGGCACGCTGATCAACCTCTCAACGCATGCATGCCACGACTTCTGGATCATCAGCGACGCCGATGTTTACGTTCCCCCGGACTTCCTGTCCAACGTCATCGCCCCATTCCAACAGCCCGATATTGCGCTGGTCAACTGCTTCTACCAACTGGCAAACCCGTCCACACTTGCCATGCGCTGCGAGGCCGTTGCCGTCAACGCCGATTTCTGGAGCCAGGTGCTCCAGGCACGCTGTCTGAAACCACTGGATTTTGCGCTTGGCGCAGTAATGGCTGCGCGGCGCTCCGCCATTGAATCCATCGGCGGCTTCCAATCACTCTGCGACTACCTCGCCGACGACTTCCAGCTCGGCCACCAAATCGCCACCCGCGGCGGGCGCATCGAACTCTGCCCGGTTGTTGTTGAATGTCGCGAATCTCCCCAAGGCTGGCGGCAAATCTGGAAACACCAGCTCCGCTGGGCGCGCACCATTCGCGTCTGCAGGCCGCTCCCGTACTTTTTCAGCATCCTGTCCAATTCCACACTCTGGCCGCTGGCTGCCGCCATTGCGGTTGGGAATCCGGCTTTTTGGGGCGCCCTTTGCTTTTGCATCGCACTGCGCTGCTGTGCCGCCCTTAATTTGCAAAGCCGCCTGACTCGTTCCCGCGCCCATCTTTGGTACGATTTTCTGGTGCCGCTCAAGGACATGCTGCACGCCCTTCTCTGGGCGCTTGCCTTTGCCGGCAACACCATTGAATGGCGCGGCACAAAATACACCCTCACCCGCGACGGCCGTCTCATCCCTAAATCATAACAGTTCAACATCCACCCCTCCCAGCCGACAAAACCACCCGATTCTCCTGGAATTTCGGAAAACGCACCCGCATGGCAGACCTGATATTCCTCAGGAAGTTGCAAGATTCCGCCTTGCGCCGAGTTGACCAGGATGCATTCGCAACGCACAACTTCTCTCCAATCAAACATTTGCTTGGGTTGGAAAAAACTTCTTGCCAACTGATATCATTTTCGTAAAATTGCAAAAAAGGTCATGCCATGAGAACAAACATGCAAAGACCACGCGGAAAAAGCCGCGCTACTGGCTTTAACCGTGGAACGCGAGCTGAAAGCGAGGCATGGATGCCTGTTGCTTCCTGTCACACAAACCAAACTCCGCCAACCTGTCTCCATGAACTACCAATCATTTTTTAAACACGCTACCGGCTTTTCACCATACCATTACCAATGCAAACTGGCTTGTGGTCCCAACGCAAGCGCCGACGATGCAAAATCACTCACCTCCCACAACCAATGCCGCTCGCTTCTGATTAACATTCCGACCGGCTTGGGCAAAACCGCCGCCGTAGTTATCGCCTGGCTTTGGAATCGCCTCACACAACCCGAAGTTTCAAAACCTAAACCCCAAATCCCGAATCCCGAATCCAAAACTCCGGACAACAACGCCCTTTCCATCATTTGGCCGCGCCGGCTTGTCTATTGCCTGCCAATGCGCACCCTCGTTGAACAAACCGCCGAAGAAGTTTCCAAATGGCTCAGGAATTTGCGGGACGCCGCCATTAGCGGTCAACTTGACCTCGCCGAATCAGCGCTTGCAGAACTGCTCTGGCTTGCCGGAACCGACGGTCTTTCCGAATCTCAAATTCAAAAATTCAAATCTCAAATCCATGCCGAATTGGGCGGCCCCCATTCCCCCATCATTCTTATGGGCGGCGAAGAACTTGACCCGTCCCGCCGCGACTGGGACCTTTATCCCGAAAAACCGGCCATTCTAATCGGCACACAGGACATGCTGCTGTCGCGCGCTCTCAACCGCGGCTACGCCATGAGCCGCTACCGCTGGCCCATCCACTTCGCCCTTCTCAACAACGACTGCCTCTGGGTCATGGACGAAACCCAGTTGATGGGTTCGGGGCTTGCGACTGCCTGTCAGCTTGAAGCATTCCGTGAGCCAGTTCCGCGAGGATTCTATTCATACGGCCCCGCATCAGCAACTTGGTATATGTCAGCCACTAACAGTTTGGAAAATCTCAAGACTCGAGAATGGCGCAAAATTCAACGCCCTCAAAATTTCAAATTTGAACTAACTGAAGAGGACTATAGCGCAATGTCTGATGAAGTTCACAAACGACGTTTCGCGGTCAAACAGGTTGAGCTGCAGCAAGATTGGTCTTTCATAAATGCTACTATTGAGAAGAATATTGTTTCACAAGTCCTAAAACGGCATAAAGCGATGCTTCAGGCCGTTTCAGGAAATTTCCATATCCCGGCCAGAACTTTGATTATATGCAATACAGTTGACCGGGCCAAAAACTTGTACGCTTTACTTGCTAAGGACAAACCATGCGGTTGCGACCTGTTACTGCTGCACTCACATTTCCGCCCACCGGAGCGAAAATCGCAGATGAAGCGGCTGCAATGTCCCGACCTCAAAGCTTTCCCTGATGGGCAAATTGTTGTCTCCACGCAAGTCATTGAAGCGGGTGTAGATATTTCAAGCGGGGTGCTTTGGTCTGAAATTGCACCGCTTGCATCGCTTGTGCAGCGCCTCGGGCGGCTGAACCGCTACGGTGAATTCAACGATTCTAGCTGGACGCCTGTGGCAGTAATTGTTGGCCTTGGCATTGAGCCGCCCTCCGAAAAAGAGAAAAAAGAAGACGCAGAAAAGCGCAAGGCCAATAATCGCACACGCTGCTTGCCCTACGAAATCCAAGCGTGCGAATCGGCATGGCAATCTTTGGAAAAAATAAAAAACAACGCCTCACCCGCAGGACTTCAGGGCATTGACGATGACATCGCCAAATCTATCCCGCGCTGTCCATATTCCCTTCAGCGCCATGAGTTGCTCGATTTCTTTGATACTGATTCTAATCTTTCCCTTGGTTTTACAGATGTCTCGCCGTTTGTACGGGGACTGGATTATGATACCGATTTGCATGTACTATGGCGTCAACCATGGGTACAGGATAATGGCGAAATAGGAACTGAACGCCCTGGCTTCACGCCAGATTTCCAGTACAATGAACTCTGCCCAGTACCCATCAGCAATGCAAGAGCAGCCCAAGACAACATCCTTAACCAAGGATGGATATGGCGAGGCAAGGATGCCGGATGGATTAGCGTCCGCGAGGCCGGTCTTTTCCCTGGCATGACTATTCTTTTGCCACTCCAAGCTGGAGGATATGACAATGCTATTGGGTGGACTGGAAACAAAGCCGACAACAAACATTTGTCCCACTACCAGCCAAATTCAATTAAATCGGACGAGGAAAAACTATCCTGTCTCACCAGCGGCTGGCGCAGCATTCCGGACCACACAAATGAAGTTGTCAAAGAATTGTACGACTTGATAAATAACTTGCAGATGGACGCAGTAAGAAAAAACGAATTCAACGCCCTTATTAAAGCTGCCACATGGCACGACATTGGCAAAAACCACCCAAAATGGCAGGAAGCCGTGCTAAACAGTCTGAACAATGCCGGAATTAAAGGGAAGGATAAATTTAGGCCATTTGCAAAATTCTCGCTCTCCGACAGCCCGCAACTTCATAACAAGCATGGCGATGAATTTGAATCCGAAATCCGTAAGCTTCGCAACTCTTTCCGTCCAGGGATCACACATGAAGTCGCCTCCGCTCTCGCCTTCCGTCAGTTCGAGCAGAAACACATGGGTTTAGCCCGCGACACTGATTTTGCAAGCCTGCTCGCTGAGTATGTTATCATGAGCCACCACGGGCGTGTGCGGAAAGTTTTGCGCGACGAGATTCCCCGATTCCCAAATAACCAAAAGGATATCAACACCGTGCGCGGTGTCAGCAACGGCGATATGATTCCGTCGATTGAAATCAGTGGCACCGCCTGCGGCTGTGATGCCATCTCAACCGATTGTCGCAAAATGGGTCGCGGACCTAACGGCCACGAAAGCTACACCCGTGGCATCCTCCGCCTTCTGGAATATTACGGGCCATTCCGTCTTGCCTTTTTTGAAGTTCTGTTCCGCGCCGCGGACATACGTGCATCAATTAAGGCATCCCAAGAACTCAATGAATGACCGCTATGCCAAACTATCTCGAACTCTACGGCTGCCGCCATGATATTCTTGGCCATTACCTAAAGGCCATCGGGTTGATGCGTGTGCTCGCAAAATGTGCAACTCCAGAGCATCGGGACCCAAATGCTGAAGGCTG